>Ga0105055_10000338_pt1 | contig 70113 bp, 50 predicted proteins | sample BON03_FD_78090 | JGI IMG/M metagenome (GOLD analysis project Ga0105055, IMG submission 78090) | Freshwater microbial communities from Lake Bonney liftoff mats and glacier meltwater in Antarctica - BON-03 | ecosystem: Environmental > Aquatic > Freshwater > Ice > Glacier meltwater | place: Lake... | reverse complement strand
GCACCAAAAATACCGCCCGTACGAAGTGGCGTAAAAATCTATTTTTTTTCACTAATGGGTAGCTTCATCGTTCTTAAAAACGCTAATATAAAACATCTTTCTCATTTGACAAAGTAGAATTAGTCAACTATCGTTTTTTGGGTTTCACCGACTGGGAAATATTGTACAATTTCCCGACAATGACTCCTTCTGACCTAAAAAAGGCTTGGGAGTATTACGAGGCAAATAAGTTGGAGATAGATGTCGATATTAAAGAAAATACAGTGCAAGCGGTAGATTAAGAGATTGCAAAGCTCTATTCAAATGAAAACTTTGACTTCAAAGTGGTGGAAATTTTACGTTCCTTCAATCACGATGTATTTACGACAAAAGATGCAGGAAATGCCAACCAAAGCATTTCTGATGCGGAAGTATTAGCCTTTGCAATTGCAGAGAAAAGAGCTGTAATTACCTTTAATTACCAAGATTTTAAAATTCTCCATAGGCTTAACCCGGAACACAGTGGTATCATTATTTGTACAGAAGACAAGGATATTCCTGCGCTCGCATTTCGGATTCACCAGGCCATTGAGTTCGCTCAGGGCGAACTGAATCAGCAGTTGATTCGTATAAACAGGCCAAATCCTTCGACAATAAAAATTTCTCCTTAGGCCCAAAGTCCAACGGGGCTTTCCCAGTATCCACAGCCGGAATAAGTAGATAAGAGTCAGCAGTCTCCACTGTCCGATTCCGAACACCCGCGTTCGCCCCCGTACAACATCCTCACAATCAAATACTTCAAAAACGCCTAACAACCAACAACTTACACTTTTGGCACAATCCTTCCCATGCATCACTCATAACTCATCACTCATATCTCATCACTCATATCTCATCACTCATATCTCATCACTCATATCTCATCACTACAGAAAAAGTGGATCGACCAATAAAGAAAAAGACCTTCACCCCACAGCGCATCGTTCTCGGACTTGGGATCGTGGCATTTTTGGTGTTTGCTGTCAATACCATGCTCAACGGTAGCCAGAGCAGCCTCAATGTGGCGCGGGAGAAAATAACCGTCAGCAAAGTAGAGCGCGGCGTGTTCGATGAATTTATCGTCGTCACCGGGGTGGTGCAGCCGCTGAAAACCTACCAGCTCGATGCCATTGAAGGCGGCTATGTAGCCCAGAAACTGCTCGACGGCGGCGCTACCGTAAAAAAAGGCGACCTGATCCTGAAACTGGAAAACCAGCGCCTGATGCTCGAATTCGTCAACCGCGAAACCGAGATGTACGACCTTATCAACAACCTGGAAAACACCCGGTTACGCTTGCGGCAAGACAAGTTTTCCCTGAAAAAAACGCTCTCCGAACTGGATTACCAAATCCGCCAAGCCAAAGACGACCACGAGCGCAACGCCAAGCTGTTCGCCGACAAGATCATCAGCAGCCAAGAATTTACCAGAACCAAAATCGCGTTCGAACGGCTCACCGAGCAACGCGGCATCGAAGTTGAAAACCAAACATTTCAAGAAGAAAACAGCGTAACCCAGATCAAACAACTGGAAGGAACCCTCGACCGCACCAAGCTAAACCTGACCATGATGAAAGATAATTTGTCTAATCTTTCGGTTCGGGCTCCGGTGTCTGGCCTACTTTCGCGGGTCGATGTGGAAATCGGTGCCAGCATAACAGCCGGACAAAACATTGGCCAAATCGACGACCTCAACGGTTTTAAAATGCGGGTAGAAGTGGACGAACATTATATCTCACGCATCTTTCCCGGCTTAGAAGGGTCTTTTGAGTTCAGCGGAACTGTGGTGAAATTGCAAGTCTCCAAAGTGTACCCCGAGGTGCGCAACGGCCGTTTCGACGTCGATATGAGTTTTGTAGGCGCGGTGCCGACCGGAATCCGCCGCGGACAATCGGTGCCTGTGCGCTTGCAATTGGGCAAACCCGCTGATGCGGTATTGCTCCCAACAGGCGGATTTTTCTCCTCTACGGGTGGCAACTGGGTGTATGTGCTAGAACCCGGCGGCAGCAAAGCCGTGAAGCGCAACATCTCCCTGGGCCGCAAAAACCCACAGTATTTTGAAGTGCTCGACGGCCTGCAACCCGATGAAATGGTTATTACAAGTTCGTACGATAACTACGGCGACAAGGATATATTGAATCTACAATAAACTGGCTGTTGGCTGTTGGCTTTTGGCCATTGGCAGCCAACAGCTAATAGCCAACTGCTAACAGCCAGTAAAAATGATAAAAACAAGCAATCTACAAAAGCTTTTCAGCACCGAAGAAGTGGAAACCACCGCCCTCAATGGCATTGATGTGCAGATCAACGGCGGCGAGTTCGTGGCCATTATGGGCCCATCCGGTTGCGGTAAATCGACCCTGCTCAACATCCTGGGCCTGCTCGACAATCCCAGCAGCGGTGAATACCAGTTTTACGACAACGAGGTATCGAACATGAGCGAGCGCCAGCGCGCCAACCTGCGCAAAGGCAACATCGGCTTCGTGTTCCAATCTTTCAACCTCATAGATGAATTGACGGTATTTGAAAACGTGGAACTGCCGCTGCTGTACCTGAAAGTGTCGGCCTCCGAGCGCAAGAAAAAAGTGGAAGCAGCCCTCGAACGCATGAACATCATGCACCGCCGCAACCACTTTCCACAACAGCTTTCCGGCGGCCAGCAACAGCGCGTCGCCATCGCACGCGCCGTGATCGCAGAACCAAAAGTGATACTCGCCGACGAACCAACGGGAAACCTCGATTCCGCCAACGGCCTCGAAGTAATGAACCTGCTCTCCCAACTCAACCAGGAAGGCGCCACCATCATCATGGTGACGCACTCGCCCCACGACGCGGGATTTGCACACCGGATCATCAACTTGTTTGACGGAAAGGTGGTAACCGAAAATTTTCATAACTGAAAATTTTCTGGTTTCAGGGTTTCAGGTTTCAAGGTTTCAGGTTTACGCGATCTGTTGTCAATTTTGAAACCGCTTTTCAAGGAATGAACCAACCGCGTAAAACTGAAACCCTTTGAAACCTGAAACCTGAAACCCTCTTCTGAAAGCAGCCGACTCGCCCGGCATATCCTATGACTAACCTCTTGCTGCTGTCATTTTATCTAAGCAACATTGTCGGGACGGGAAGGCTGCTTTCAAGGTTTCGGGTTTCAATGGTTTCAGGTTTCAGGTTTACGCGGTTTGTTCGTTTCCTTGAAACTGAATTTCAAAATTGACAATAGGTAGCGTAAACCTTGAAACCGGAAACCCATTTTTACAACAAATTGCGTAAACCGTCTACCGTCTACCGTCCACCGTAAGAAAAATGATCGAACTCAAAGACATCGAACGATATTTCCAAACAGGTTCCCTGAAAACCTACGTGTTGCGCTATGTAAACGCCACGATTAAGGAAGGGGAATTTGTCAGCATCATGGGCCCTTCCGGCGCCGGGAAAAGCACCTTGCTCAACATCCTCGGCATGTTGGAAGAACCTACTGCCGGCGAATATTGGTTTTTGGGCGAAGGGGTGCACAAATTCAACGAACGCCGCCGCAGCGAGATGTACCGCGAGTACATAGGCTTCGTATTCCAGGCTTACCACCTCATCGACGACTTAACGGTGTACGAAAACCTGGAAACACCCTTGATCTACAAAAAAGTGCCGTCATCAGAGCGAAAAAGCCGTATTGCCGACATGCTTGACCGCTTCAACATTGTGGCCAAAAAGGACTTGTTCCCAAACCAGCTTTCCGGCGGGCAACAACAATTGGTTGGCATTGCGCGTGCACTCATCGGTCGCCCAAAACTGATTCTGGCCGATGAACCAACGGGCAACCTCCAAAGCCCACAAGCCCGGGAAATCATGGAGATTTTTCAGAAACTGAATAAGGAAGAAGGGGTGACTATTATACAAGTGACGCACTCGGAGGAAAACGCGGCGTATGGGAATCGGGTGCTGCGATTGAATGACGGACGGGCGGAGGAATAGTTGTTGGTTGTTCGTTGATAGTTGTTCGTTTCCGAGCGCTTAGGCCATCGTGTGGAACTTGGCCAGGGACTGGAAATATAACTATCAGGGCGACCATCAGGGCGACCACAAGGGTCACCCCTACGAACACTGCGGCTTAGACCTGGATTGTGGCTCAATACCATCATTCATTTTCAATGGAGCGTATTTGTCGATCAACTAATACACCCCAAACTAAGTTCAACGAACAACAAACAACCAGCAACGAAAAACGAAATGACCAAGCGCTCCGAATCCTGACAAATCCTAACAACCCCACTAATCCTGATACAAACCCCAAGCGCAACGCGAACGAACAACCAGCAGACGATCAAACGCTTGGAAACGAACAACTAACAACGATCAACCAACAACGAAAATAACGCAAATGCTACGAAACAACATACAACTCGCCCTTCGCCACTTGGCCAAAAACCGCACCTTCGCGGCCATCAACATCTTTGGATTGGCCATTGGTGTGGCGGCAAGTTTGCTGCTTTTTCACATGGTGAAATACGAGCACAGCTTTAACACCGGATTCGCCAACAGCGAGCGCATTGGGCGGATTGTAACTACAGAGGTTGATCCTTCAGGAGGAAAAGAGCAGAGTGCGGGCATACCGATCCCGGCCATGACGGTCATGGCAAGCACGGTGCCGCAGTTTGAGCTGTTCAGCCGCGTGCGGGAAGCATGGCCCACCTTGGCGGTGCCCGATGCCAATGGCAATGTGTCACAAAAAAAGTTCGCGGTAAAAAGCGACGGCACTGAACTGGCGTTTTTTGCAGAATCTAATTTTCTTAAAATATTCAATTGGGAATGGCTGGGCGGCGACGCTTCCACAGCACTGGAGGAAGTTAACTCGGTTGTATTGACCAAATCCTGGGCCGAAAAATGCTTTGGAACCTGGCAGGAAGCGCTCAACAAAAGGGTGGTGATGGACAATACCGTTCAGCTTGTCGTCCGTGGGGTGGTAGCCGATCCACCGCAGAACTGCGACTTCCCTTTCGCCTTTCTAGTATCGTACCCAACTGTAGAAGCCAATAAAAGACTGTATTATTTTAGTTCAGATTGGGGTTCTATCAGCAGCAACGACCAGGGATTTGCCTTGCTCAAAACCAAAGACTCCTGGGATGCGGCCAATGCTGTACTCAGCAATATTGGTGCCGAGGAATACAAAAAAGAGAACGGAAGAGCGCGAAACAAGACACATCGAATGCAACCTTTGTCCGACCTGCATTTCAACGAAGACCTGCACAGTAGCGGCTCCCACTTTATCACCCGTGGCCGGCTCTGGATACTGACCAGCATCGGTTTGCTGATCCTCTTGATGGCTTGTTTCAATTTTATCAACCTCGCTACCGCTCAAGCGACCATGCGCGCCCGCGAGGTGGGGGTGCGCAAAAGCTTGGGCAGTAGTCGCGGGCAGTTGGTGGGACAGTTTATGACCGAAACCAGCCTGGTTGTCGTTAGCGCTGTGGCCATTGGCACAGCCTTGGCGGGCTTCTCCTCCCATTTCCTGAAATACATTTCTGATGTGCCAGCCGATTGGCCCTTTTTATCGCAGCCTGTTATTTGGGCATATTTGGCTATCGCTACCTTGGTTTTGACCCTTTTATCCGGGTTTTACCCCTCCATGGTGTTGTCTGGTTTCGATCCTATCAAGGCTTTTCGGAGCAACGGAAGCCAGCAATCGGTGGGCGGGATACCCATTCGCAAGGTGTTGGTCGTGGGGCAGTTCATCATTGCACAGGCACTTATTGTGGGCACATTGGTCACCCTAAACCAACTCGACTATTTGCGCAACCTGGATCTTGGTTTCAAAAAAGACCTCATTTACACCTTCAATTTTCAAAGCGACAGCCTGACACAATCGAAACTGGACGTTTTGAAACAGCGCATGTTGGCATTGCCCAGTGTAGAAACCGTCAGTTTCTCCAGTGATATGCCTTCCAGCGGAAATACCTGGAACAGTAATTTTGCCTTGGGCAGGGGCAAAGAAGACGCGCCCTTCAATGTTTCGATCAAATACACGGATGTTGATTACATAAAAAATTACGGTATTGAAATGGCTGCTGGCCGCTGGTTGGAGGCTAGTGATACCATTCGGGAAGCTGTGGTCAATGAGGTGCTCCTGGAAAGGCTCGGTGTAAAACCCGAAGATGCCCTTGGCCAGGAACTGAAATTGGGCGGAGGCCGTCGAAACCCGCTGGTCGTTGGCGTTGTCAAAGATTTCCACTCGCACTCCTTGCACGAACCGCTGGAACCGCTGATGATGACCACGCGGAAAATATTTTACAGTGCTGCCGGGGTGAAAATACGCCCGGAAAACATGACGGCCACCACCGCCGCCATTCAGAAAATATTCGATGAAACCTATCCCGAACAGGTGTTTGAAGGGGAGTTTTTTGATGAAAGCATCGCCAATTTTTACACCAGTGAAAGCCGTTTTTCCTACACCTGCCGGAGTTTTGCCGGGCTGGCCATTTTGATCTCTTGTTTGGGATTGTTTGGCCTGGCCACCCATGCTGCCAGTAGGCGCACCAAAGAAATCGGCGTGCGGAAAGTATTGGGTGCCAGTGTAGCCAATATCACCGGATTGTTGTCAAAGGATTTTCTAAAACTGGTGTTGGTAGCCATACTCATTGCTTCGCCCCTTGCCTGGTATTTCATGCAGCAATGGTTGGCTGATTTTGCCTATCGCATCGAATTGCATTGGTGGGTGTTTATGCTCGCGGGTGCAGTCGCTATTATCATTGCATTTATCACGGTTAGTTTTCAGAGTGTGAAGGCGGCGCTGGCCAATCCAGTGAAGTCGCTGCGCAGCGAGTAGGGGTCAATCAAAAACGGGAAAGTTGTCCCAGCTTCGGGCATGGCCGAGGTTGCGCGTTTGATTTTCACTACCAGCATATAGGAGAAATGATTGTTCAGGAGGTGTTTCAGATATTTTTTGGAAGAATTCAAGGTTTTTAAAAAAATCAGTTTTTAGTGTTTGGCTCGATTTGATCTCTATGGGGAAGAGACGGCTAGCGTGTTCGATTAACAGGTCTATTTCATGCCCCGTGTTGTCGCGCCAGTAGTAGCAATTTGGACGCTGCCCTTGGTTTAAAAACTGTTTCATGGATTCTACGACAATGAAATTTTCAAACAGTGGCCCACGCATCGGGTGATTTTCCAGTTCAGAAGCCGAGCGGATGCCCAGCAAGGAACACGCCAGGCCAGTGTCGTAGAAATAGAGTTTGGGGGTTTTGAGGAGGCGTTTATTGAAATTTCGATAATAGGGAGGCAAGAGGAAAGCGACAAAGCTGGTCTCCAAAACGGATAGAAACTTTTAATCGTTGGTTGCGTGAAATTGGTGTCGTTTGACAAAGATGTTTGGTTGAAAATTTGGCCGATATGGCCTGCACACAGCTTAACAAAGCGCTCGAAAGCCGCCAAATCACCAATATTTTTCAACATTCGAACATCGCGTTCTAGGTAGGTAAGAAGATAGGAAGGATAAAAGATGTCAAGGGGCGGTTTTTGGTCATACACAAGAGGATAGAAGCCTTTGACAATATATTCAAATGGATTTTCGAGTTGAAAATCAGTGCCTTCAAGTTCTTTGATTGAAAAAGGCAGCAAGTTGAACACCGCCACACGACCCGCAAGGCTTTGCGTTGTTTTTTCCATCAGGAGAAAATTCTGCGCGCCAGAAAGGATGTACTGGCCATTTCGGCCACTTTCGTCTACTGCGACTTGGATATAGGAAAATAGCTCTGGAGCGTATTGCGCCTCATCAACGATCAACCCATCTGGAAACTGCTGTAGAAACCCAATTGGGTTTTCACGGGCGTATTGGCTGCCAACCCTGGCAAAACACACCTGGAATTTGAGGCGCTGGGCTCGGCAGCCAGCATGACCGCCCTGGAAGCCTCAGGTGTCCGGCACAAAATGACGGACGACTGGAACAACTATTATGGCACCCATACCTTCATCCGGTTGCGCCCGGGTGCTTCACTTGAACAAACCAACAAGACCCTTGAAGGCATCGTGCATGTGGAATATAGCTACCGGATACTGGAAAATCGGGACGGAAGCTATCGTTTTCCGCTTCAACCACTGGGTGGAATTACGCCAGGGCCCATGCTCAGCAACAATATGGGCAAGGCAATGCCCGCTATGATGCTCTGGTTTTTAGCCGCCTTGGGCATCATCATTGCCGCACTAGGTCTGCTGGGCATGGCAACATTCACCGTAGAGTCACGGGCCAAGGAGGTGCGTTTGCGTAAAATTATGGGCGCATCTGCGCAAGACCTCGCATTGATTTTGTCCCGGAATTTTTTAATCTTACTCGGTGTTGCTGCTGCCATAGCAGCACCTATCGGTTGGTTTCTTGGTGAACAGTTTTTAAACATATTCGCATTTCGGATATCACTCGGAGTAGGTATTTTGATCCCGGGGGTGGTAATGCTGTTTTTTGTGGCGCTGCTCACGGTGGGTTGGCAGACGGTGCGCGCGGCGAGGAAGAATCCGGTGGGGGCGCTGCGGAGCGAGTGATTTTCGAGCCTAAAACCTCGTAGGTCTTAAACCTCAGAACCCTCCCAAAAAAGCGGCGCTTTTTTGGGAGGGTTCTGAGGTTTAAGACCTACGAGGTTTCTACACTAAAAAATGCTTATTTTCTTGACTATCAAATGATTGTCAACCGTCCTAATATTCACCAAATATGCCCCTTTTGGAAGATCAATCGCTTGAATGAAATAAGGTGGGCCTGACAGGTTGAACGCCCGAACCTTTTTTCCCGACAAATCACAGATTTCAATTTCCCTAACTTGAAGCCCCTCCATTGTCAGGATGCTAAAGTTACCGGCTGATGGATTTGGGATAATTTGAATGCTCTTTTCAAGTGATAGAGCCTCCACACTGCTATTGAAGGAAAAAGCAGCAACTAGATTCTTATTGCCATCAACGGCAAAAGAATAAGACGGATTGTTGGAAACAATCGCAGCATTCTCTGTCCAGTTTACAAATGTCCAGCCGCTGTTCGATGTAGCGCCCACAGTGGTTTGTGTGTCAGAAAGATAAGCGCCGCCACCGCTCGTGGTGCCGCCCGAGGGTGGGTTGGAACTGGTGGAAACCATGTAGCTAAGCTGATCAAAATTTGCCACCAACGTTGCGTTGCCCATCGCTGTAAAACCGTACAAAGGATCCGTGGAAACGACCACGCCGTTTTCTGTCCAGTTTACAAATGTCCAGCCGCTGTTTGGCGTGGCACCCACAGTGGTTTGTGTGCCAGAAAGATAAGCGCCGCCACCGCTTGTGGTGCCGCCCGAGGGTGGGTTGGAACTGGTGGAAACCATGTAGCTCTGTTGATCAAAATTTGCCACCAATGTCGTGTTGCCCATCGCTATAAAACCGTACAACGGATCCGTGGAAACGACTATGCCGTTTTCTGTCCAGCTTACGAATGTCCAGCCGCTGTTTGGCGTGGCCCCCACAGTGATTTGCGTGCCAGAAAGATAAGCGCCGCCACCGCTCGTGGTGCCGCCCGAAGGTGGGTTGGAACTGGTGGAAACCATGTAGCTAAGCTGGTCAAAATTCGCCACCAACGTTGTGTTGCCCATCGCTGTGAAACCGTACAACGGATCCGTGGAAACGACTATGCCGTTTTCTGTCCAGTTTACAAATGTCCAGCCGCTGTTTGGCGTGGCACCCACAGTGATTTGTGTGCCAGAAAGATAAGCGCCGCCACCGCTCGTGGTGCCGCCCGAGGGTGGGTTGGAACTGGTGGAAACCATGTAGCTAAGCTGATCAAAATTCGCCACCAACGTTGCATTGCCCATCGCTGTGAAACCGTACAACGGATCCGTGGAAACGACCACGCCGTTTTCTGTCCAGTTTACAAATGTCCAGCCGCTGTTTGGCGTGGCACCCACAGTGATTTGTGTGCCAGAAAGATAAGCGCCGCCACCGCTCGTGGTGCCGCCCGAGGATGGGTTGGAACTGGTGGAAACCATGTAGCTAAGCTGATCAAAATTTGCCACCAACGTTGTGCTGCCCATCGCTGTGAAACCGTACAACGGATCCGTGGAAACGACCATGCCGTTTTCTGTCCAGCTTACAAATGCCCAGCCGCTGTTCGGTGTGGCATTCAGGTTGACTTGTGCCCCTGGAAGAAAGGAGCCGTCTCCACTTGTGTAGCCGCCCGAAAGTGGGTTGGCGCTGGTACTGATCGAAACCTGGGCAACAACGACGTTTTTAATTTTATTGACGCTTCTATAAATACCCGCGCCTGCTGTTCCGGCATACAAATATCCATCGTGTCCCAGTTCGAGCGTGTGCATAACCAAATTCCCGGCATTCAGGCCATGATTTACCAATACCCAGGTATTCCCTTTGTTGGTACTCAACCAAACACCCTGGGTGGTACCGACATAAATACTATCGTTGCTGGCGATGTAGATGCAGTTGGTCAAGCCATGCACCGGCATCAGGTTGCCGCTCCAAGTATTGCCCCCGTCTGATGATCGGTAAAAACCGCCATTGCCATTTCCCGAAAAGGCATCGTGTGTGACGTAAACATTTTGCTCCGGGCTAATTTGAATATCCGTCACATCGCCGCCGGATAATGCTACATGAGCATAGGTCAGCCCGTTGTTGGTGGAACGCAATACGCCCTGCGACTCTGTGCCCACAAATATGGTATTTGCAGCATTAATGGCAATGGCGATCGTCACCGTGCTGGCACTAAACCCGGCAGCAGACCATTGTGCGCCAGTCCAGTTCATACCATCTGTGGTAGCGTGTACTGGTTTTGACCAGCCTGTACCGACAAACAGTTTTCCCTGGCTGTTATAGGCAAAATCGGAAGATCGGGTACTCACAATCCCATTGGCATTCCTTTTCCAGGTAGAGCCATTGTCGGTGGAGGTAAAAACATTGGAGGCGGAATTGTCGGTATCACCTGCAAACATCCGACCATCGGGCGTGTATAAAATCGTAGACATCATAACGGTGTCCGTCAACCCGGCATGTGTCCAGGTATTGCCTCCATCTGGCGATTTGTACATGCCATTGTCGGTGCCAACAATCATATCGCCCGCCTGACTAAAAGCCAGAGACCTTCCTTGTGAATTGCTTATTCCGTTGGTAAAATAGTGCCAGGTATTTGCCATATCGTCAAATTTCCAAATCCCGGCACCAGTGGTCACCAGCATGTTGCCTGCTTTGTCTCTTGTCAAGCTGGAAGTTTTAAGCGTGTTGAGGTTTGTATTGACAGCCTTCCAGGCACCTGCTTGATAGCGCCATACTCCTTGTTTAAACACTCTTACAATAGGGTCGCCACCACTTGTTGTGCTTATTTCAGAAACCTCGGGGCCGGGATATCCCGCCAGCAGCGTCCATGCGCCACCGTTGACTGATTTATACAGTTTGCCCGAACCGGATTGAAAGTGGGCAGTGCCCAGATACATGGTTGCGGTGCCGGAATCGTAATGAAGATCGTTGATCCTGGTATTGGGCAAACCCATGCTCACGTTGGTCCAGCTTGATCCGTTTTTTACGAACACTTTACCGCCATTTCCCGCAACGCTGTCTGTACAAGCATATAATTTTCCTTGATAACCGTATTCAAGGTCTGTAATATTTGGGTTTGAAAGGCCCATGTTCATTGTTTGCCAGCTGCTGCCATTGTTGGCGGAAAAGCTTATTCCGTTTGTTTTTTGTCCGGCAAAAATGGTGTCAGCGATGCTGTTAAATAGCATGGCAACGGGCGGCAAATTACCCGCGAAATAAACACTGTTGTTAAGCGTCCAATTACTGCCGTTGTTGTTGGAAAAATAGATTTTATTCGGAATTGAAGGGGTTAAGGGGTTGTCGACATTCATGACAGATGCGACCAGGTTTCCATTTACGGAGGAATGAGCGATTCCGTAAATCGGTTGATTATTCAGTCCATTGTCGATTTCGCTCCAGGATGCCTCATTATCAGCAGAAATGTACATATTTCCGCTCAATCCGTTGCCTTTAAGCCTGTTCCAATGCGTTATCAAATAGGTTTTGCCTGTCGTTTGATTGCAGGTAATATCCCGGAAGATACCGCCTTGGGAGCCATTCGTTGGTTGCCAAAAGGGGGGCGTTGGGGCGCTACAGCTTGCACCCGTAAACCAAGGCGTTGCCGTTGCATCCGTGGAGAAAAACTGGAGCAAAAGGCTGGCTACTTTCTGTGCCCCGACAGTGGAAGGATGCGTACCATCGCTGGTATTAAAATCAGTGGGACAGGTCCAAAAAACATTGGGATTTGAAGCTTGCGGCGTGCTGCCGTCTGACCATAAATAAACGCTCCAGGCCAACCAGGGTGACTTTGCATTTGGGCCAGAAAACTGCAACTGAGGGTCACCTGCGATCTGATCAGCGATGACTTTTTTCATGGCCCAGCCCGTCCAGTAGGCATGTGGCTCCGGATTCAAGGTAGAGGTGGCATATCTGGCAGAAATGCGGCTGGAAAAGTAGCAGAGCTTGATAGTTGGAAACCGCGTTTTCAATTCATTCATGATGCGTTTCATTTGCACTACAAGCGAGTCATAATATTCTTGCACGGGGGTATTGCCAACCGGATTGGCCTCCTTAAACCAAATAACCTGTACTTGATTGGCGCTCACGCCGGCATTGCTCAGGCGCGTGTTTACCGTATTCCAATACGACGTGTAGTTTGGGCTGCCGGGCGTGGAAATAGTACTGGCGGGCATAGCGCCCACCGCGCCGTCCACCAAAGTTAGCTTTGGGTTTTTTCCGGGAAACGCATTCGCGAGCGGTATGAACTGCTGGGTCTCTTGGGTAGTATTCGACATGCCGATGCTGAGCCATACCACCTTTCCGTTGATTGGGTCAGGATTGCCGCTTGCGTTCAGGCACTGCACTTGGGAAACCATTTGCATACCTGCGGTTTTATGCGCTGCAGGCATAGCGTTGGCGCCATTGGGATAAAGGCCACCCATCCAGCCGTTGAACATTCCGGTGCCAAGGTCACTGATCGGGACGAGCCCGGTTGGAGGGGCGCCACAGTTTTGGGTGTATGCTATGGCAGCAATAAGGGTAGCAAATGCGAGGGTAAATAGTTGCTTTTTCATAATCGATTTTTAGTTTAGACCAAATGGTCGATACAGGAATAAATTTTTTAGGTCTTTATGGTGCGTATTACAGACTGTGTTACAAGCTCTTTTCGCTCCCGGACAAACTGAAAATACTCCGCTTGCGACATTTTAAATCTTTTCAAGTGCATGGGCAGCCCTATAAACGGGTATACCGTAAGGGCAAAAAGGTTCAACATGAAATTACGCGGATCAATGGTCAGTATACGACCCGCGCGGGCTTCTGCTTCCAGCTGATTTTTGATCACAACAGGGTTCCAGCCCGAATTTGTGACCATCAAATCAATGGCCGTTTCAGTGTTGTAACTGAGCTCCGCCATCACAAAAGCCGCTGAATAGTGGTGTTCTATCAACAATTCGGTATAGCGGTCGACAAAGCGCTCTATCTTCTCAAAGAGGGGAAGCTCCGATGCCAGGATGCCGTTTACAATGGGAAAAATTTGCGTGACCGTATGGGTAAATACCTTCTCGAAGAGGTTCTCTTTCGTGTCAAAATAATAATGCAGCATGGATTTAGCAATGCCTGCTTCGTCTGCAATCTCCTGCATACGCGCGCCGTGAACGCCACGGCGGTGGAACACGGCAATAGCGGCATCCATAATTTTCTGCTCTGTGGTGGTATCTTTCTTTCTTGTTGTCATATATATTAGACCAAGCGGTCGACAAAAGTAAGTGCTATAAAGTAATTTACAAAACTATCACGTAATAATTTGCAAGTAACCTCAAATGCCCATACGTTTGCAGCAATCTATTTGGAAATGTTACAAAACACTGGCACATTTTATTTTGGTTTTTCTTTTTATTTTTTCTATCGTGGAGAAAATAACAGGAATGACCTTGCCATGCCGGATTGACCGTTAACACACCGACAATCGATTGCAAAAAGGGAGTTCCTGAACAGGGGCTCCCTTTTTGTTTTGCCTTTACAGCAACAACGCAAACAAAAATGGAACAACCCATGAATAGTAAAACGGACATTTTCCCCACGGCCCGCCGCCTCGAAGGTATTCAGGAATACTACTTCGCGTCCAAACTGCGTGAAATAGGACAGCGCAAAATAGAAGGGCACGCCGTACTGAATCTCGGCATCGGAAGTCCAGATCTGCCGCCTGCACCGGCTGTGATTGAGGCACTGCACCAAACAGCCTTACTGCACACCGCGCACGGTTACCAGGCCTATTCCGGCATTCCGGCGCTGCGCGAAGCATTTTCTCAATGGTATGCCCGGCATTATGATGTTGCCCTCGATCCAAACGGCGAAATACTACCCTTGCTTGGCTCCAAAGAAGGCATCAAGCATATTGCCATGACCTACCTGGAAGCTGGCGATGTGGCACTCGTACCAGACCCCGGCTACCCGGCTTACCGCGCTGCTACCCTGCTGGCCGGTGCAAAGGTATTACCCTACTCCCTGACGGAGTTGAACGGCTGGTATCCAGATTTCACCCCATTGGAAAAAATGGATCATACGCTTACCAAAATCATGTGGGTCAATTACCCACACATGCCCAGCGGTGCCCCAGCTTCCCAGGAAGTTTTTGAGCACTTGATCGATTTTGGAAAACGGCACAACATATTGATTGTCAATGACAATCCGTATAGCTTTATCCTGAACGATGCACCAAAAAGCATACTGTCAGTTTCTGGTGCCAAGGACATTGCGCTAGAACTAAACTCCCTGAGCAAAGCCCAAAACATGGCCGGTTGGCGGGTAGGTATGCTTGCGGGCGCGGCTGAAAACATCCAAAACGTACTGCGCTACAAAAGCAACCTGGATTCGGGCATGTTCCTGGCAGTGCAAATGGCAGCAATCGCTGCCTTGAATTTGCCAAAGGAATGGTACCAATCCCTCAATGAAACTTACGCCCGGAGGCAAAAAACCGCGATCAAATTACTAAAACACCTGGGCTGCGCCGTTGCGCCCGGGCAGCAAGGCTTGTTTGTCTGGGGAAAAGTGCCCGCCCAATACGACCACGATGGCTACCGCTTGTCAGATGCCCTCTTATACCAGCACGACCTGTTCCTAACCCCTGGCGGCATTTTTGGCCAAAACGGTACAAGCTACATTCGGATATCCCTTTGCGCGGAGGAATCGGCATTTGAAACCGCCTTGACCAGGCTAAAACCCGCCCCCAAAAAACACAACCAAGCAGCCCTCACAATCGCGTAATAAATATCAAATTACCCAATTAAGCGCAACGCCCCAATTATCACATTCTCAAATTGGCTAATTATCACATTGCCAATTATCGAACTATCACATTAAAAACGATGAAAATAGGAATTGTAGGACTAGGCCTTATCGGTGGTTCCCTGGCGATCGGACTTAAAAAAAGCGGTTTCGCCAGCGCCATCCATGGTGTGGACTTTAACCCGGCACACGCCAAAAAAGCCCTCGCATTGGGGCTGGTGGATGCCATCATGGATGTAGAAACGGCCGTCAAAAACAGTGATGTCATTGTTGTGGCGACCCCTGTGGATACCATGCCTCAATTGGTGCTACAAGTCATGGAACACCTCCATGAGCGGCAAGTGGTATTGGATGTGGGTTCCACAAAAATGCCATTGTTGGATGCCCTGCGCAACGCGCCGCAACGCAGCCGATTTGTGGCTGCGCATCCCATGGCAGGCACCGAGTATTCCGGCCCAGAAGCTGCCGTGGAAGATTTGTTTGCTGAAAAATGCTGTGCTCTCTGTGATACGGATCAAAGTGCGCCCGATGCAGTGGCCATTGCCATGCAATTGTTTTCCGCCCTTCAAATGCGCATCATCACCCTGGGCGGACAGGAACACGACCTGCATACCGCCTACGTAAGCCACATTTCCCATATCGCCTCTTTTGCCCTGGCACTCACGGTACTGGCAAAGGAGCAAGAAGAAGACCGGATTTTCGACCTGGCCAGTGGCGGTTTCAGCAGCACCGTCCGCCTCGCCAAAAGCAACCCCGACACCTGGACCCCCATTTTCCAGCAAAACCGCGACCATGTGCTGGACGTCCTCGACGAATACATCAACGTTGTCAGCCGCTTCCGCACCCTGCTAATAAAAAAGGATTTCAACGGCTTTCACCAACTCATCACCCAAGCTAACGACATCCGCCGCATCATCGGCTAAACGCACTCATCACTCATCACTCATCACTCATCGCTCATCTCTCATCGCTCATCGCTCATCACTCATCACTCATCGCTCATCTCTCATCGCTCATCTCTAAAAAGTTATGTTCAAGAAATTCGACAACACGCCATTCCTCATTGCCGGGCCATGCAGCGCCGAAACGCCTGAACAACTGCTCGAAATTGCCCGCCAACTGGCTCCTCAAGGCATCGACCTTTTTCGCGCTGGCATCTGGAAACCCCGCACCCGCCCTGGCGCATTTGAAGGCTTGGGCGCGAAAGCCTTGCCTTGGTTGCGCGAAATAAAGGCCGAAACGGGGCTGAAAACCACCATTGAAGTTGCCAATGGCAATCAGGTGTATGAGGCGTTGAAATTTGGCGTGGATGTACTTTGGGTTGGCGCCCGCAGCACCGTCAACCCCTTCTCTGTGCAAGAAATTGCCGATGCCCTGCAAGGTGTGGATGTTCCGGTGCTGGTAAAAAACCCCGTCAATCCAGAGCTTGAATTGTGGATTGGGGCGCTGGAACGCATCGCCAAAGCTGGCGTGACGCGTCTGGGTGCCGTTCACCGCGGCTTTTCCACCTATTCTAAATCGAAGTTCCGAAACGCACCGTACTGGGAACTGCCCATCGAATTGAAGCGGAGGCTACCCGACCTACCCATGATTTGTGACAACAGCCATATCTGCGGCAACCGGGAAGACCTGGCAGAAATAGCCCAACAAGCCCTTGACCTGCAATACGACGGCCTCATGACGGAAGTGCACTGTTGCCCCGACGAGGCATGGAGCGATGCCAAACAGCAGGTAACGCCTTTCCGCTACAATGAAATCATTCAATCGCTCATTGTACGGCGAGAATCCACCGATGACACCGTATTTTCGGACAACCTGGAGCAAATTAGGCACAAAATAGACGAAATAGACCTTGAAATGCTGAATTTAATGGCCCGACGGATGCGCTTGGCCGAGGACATTGGCCGCATCAAGCGCAAAAACAACATTACCATTTTGCAAACAGCGCGTTGGAATGAAATCCTGGAGCGTGGTTTTGCACAGGCACGGGAGCGTCAGTTGAGCGAAGATTTTGTGGAGAAGTTTCTCAATGCCGTGCACCAGGAGTCGATTGCGCACCAGAGGCAGGTGATGGACAAGAATCTGGTTGCCTAAAGCCGCCAATCACAACTGAAACTTCAAGGAAAGCCTTAACGAAACATTATCCTGCCATTTGGGGCGCTGCAATGGACCCCATTGATAAAACACTGCGCTGCCCAAGCCAATGGTGGCGACGTTCAAATAATTGAACCGAATGAGGTTGTCGAGTTGCAACCCTGTTTCGTACAACACCTTTTCGGCGCTTTGCAGCCCCGTTTCAAGTTGCAATTCAGGTTTGCGCAAACGGCCCCATGCGAGGTTTTGGTGCACGGTCAGGAACGGTGAAGAATACTTGGACTTGTGCAGCACAGGTCCGAGTTCCTGGGAAAAATAGAGGTTGGCAAATTGGTCGGCAGCGAAAAGGGTGTCCGGTAGCGCTTGAAAAGTGTTTTTCAAGGTAAAAAAATTGAATATACCCTGGTCGGGCGACTGGTTCAGTGTGAACAATTTTGCGAGCGGAACGGTGGGGTCTACTTGCCCGGCTTCCAAGCGCCAACTACACCTGCCAAGTCGACGGATAAAGATGGATTGGTACAAAGCCCCGACCCAGCGGTTATAGCCATAATCCCCGCCCAATACCTCGGGTAGCCCACGGGTGTAGGAAATTTCCAGCACTGGCCAATGTTGAATGGAACTGGCCTCATTGCCCAAAAATCGGCGCTTTTCCTCGTTGCGGACAAAACGCAGGAAAACACTTGCCTCTGCGAAACGGAAGCTGCCGCGCTGTGCGCCATCCGATCTTTGAAAAGTATAACCGTATTGGGGGCTTATATCCTGTCGGCTGAATTTTCCCTGCAAAAAAAGGCTTCTTCCCAGTCGGCTTTCAACAGCCATCCAGGCCTCCCGGATGTTATCCACCTTTTTAGCGTAGATAAAACGGTCTAAAAACTGCCTGGAAGCGCCTGGCAATGTTCCCGGTTCCGTCAGATCATCCCTCCAACCAGCCGACCAGTTTGTTCCCGTATTACGATGGATACGCCACAACAGTTGGCCTCCGTGTTTCCAGGCTTTATCTTGAAAACCATATCCGGCGTACACGCTCGCCTCCAATCGCCGCGCGGTTTCCAGTGATCGGGCCCGAGCCGTGCTGAGTCCAATACCCAGCCGCACATTCTCGTATTGACTGAACCGCAGTACGTTGTTGATGTCGACATTAATTGGGCCTAGAATTGGGAACAGGCCCGTATTCAAATAATCCATGGCATTGAAAAGCCATCCGATTCTTTTCTTTTCGCTAAGGCTATCCAGCCAGGTATAGGTGCGCAGCTCCTTAGGGCTGAGCGGCGCGGGAGTCCGCCAACGTTCCCAGGCGCTATCAGGCTGGATATTGGCTCTTTCCAGCATAAGGAATGGTTTTTCCTGGTTAAAATCGCGGAGTTGCATTGGAGGATTGATCAAAATGTCAGCAATATAACTTCTGCCAACGGCTTTAATGCCAGCGTAGGGTATTGGATATTTCTGAAGCTCAAGTTCAAAATCGAGCTGCTCGGGAAACCACTGCTGCGTCACTTTGGAATCAGGATTGTCGACGGCTACCCTGGTGTATGATTGCTGGATTTTAATTTCCATGTTTCCCATTTCTGCTGGCCATGCCTGTACATGTTGCACGGCATAGCCGTCAGAATTTATAAAAAAAACGCCTTCCAATCCAGTAAAAACCTTTCCTTTTTTGGGGCGAAAAGATACTGTCCAAATGGTATCGCGGCCCTGAAAAAGGGTGTCCTCCAGGTTGAAAAAATACAGCGACAGGCTACTTTTACTTATTGGGTTGACAAAATCCTTGTCCAGTATCTGCAGGTAGTCGCCATAAAAAGTGAATGGCTGCAACGCATTGGCGACGGCGACCAGTCCGGAATAAGAAGCCCCGCTCACCCTGTTCAGCAGCACCTTTTCCTGCACCGAATTGGGCGATAAAAAACTGCGCTCTGTCACGCTTTCCATCAGAAACAAGTGGTGCTGACGTGAGCCTTCCTCCATTTGGACAAAATTTTCCGCTTGCAATTTCACCGATTCTGAACTGCTGTCTTTAGAGGCCATAAGTTTGTCAAAAACCTTTCTATTGGCCAGAATATCAAAACTGACCTTATTATAGGTCATACAGCGGTAGCCCTTTCTCTTTTCCGGATTGTTGATATCCTGGGCTGCGATCACCTTGCGCATGAGCTTGTTGGCCTTGTTTTCACCGGGGCGCACCAAGACCTCGGGAAGCGACATATCCAATGGTTCCAGAACGATTTCCAACAGTTTTTTGCCTTGCCACGCAGCAGGTTCTAGGCGAAGCGTTTGGTAGCCGAGATAGCGGAACTGAATTGCACGAGCTGTATGCGGCAGTTGCAGCTGGAAGCGGCCCTCCAGATCGCTCATTACGCCGCCCGGGGTGTCGGCCTCAACGGCAATGGTGACGAATGCGAGGGGTTCGTTGAGTTGGTTTTTGACGATGCCTTGGAGGGTGGTTTGGGCTTGGAGGAGGGCTTGGATGGGAATAAAGAGGGCAAGGCAGAGGAATAGGCGGTGCATGTAATGGCGGATTTTTTGCTATGACGAGGGAATGGGGGGATTGGTTGGTTTGGAGGGAGGGATGACGGGGGATTTTTTTGACATTTCGGGGGTGAAGGGGATCCGGGGCGGGGATGGGACGGACGGCGGACGGCGGGGTGGCGGCGCGGCGGGGCGGCGGGGCGACCACAAGGGTCGCCCGTACGATTGGATGGTGGAATTGAACCACAAATCTGGCCTTTGCATTGGTGTCCGTAGGGGCGACCCTTGTGGTCGCCCTGATGCGCGCGGTCGCCCAGACCCTTGCGGTCGCCCAGATGCTTGCGGTCGCCCTGATGCTTGCGGTCGCCCTGATGCTGCAACCATTTATCGAAAAAATAAAGACCCACATCCAATTATACAGCGCAACGCTCTAGTTTTTCACGTTTTTTTGTCACAAATATTAAAGCTATGACAATAAAAACATTCCTCCTGGCCGCAACATGTGGCTTATTAACCCATGCTCATGCTCAAACTGGACTGAAAGGTGAATACTTCAGTGGGCAAAATTTCGAGCAACACGTACACACCCGTATCGACCCCCAAATCAATTTTATCTGGGACAATGTACCGCCGATGAACGGCCTGGATCCACATGTTTTTTCGATACGTTGGACGGGGTCAATCATCGCTCCTGAAACTGGAATCTACCGCTTTAGCGCCCATGTCGATGATGGCATTCGGGTGTATGTAGCTGGAAAAAGGGTGCTTGATGCCTGGGAATTGCACGACTCTGAGCAGTTTTCAGGAGAAATTCAGCTAAACGCCGGCAGCCAGTACGCTTTGAAAGTGGAGTATTTCAACGCCATGTTTGAAGGGGAAATCCAGCTTCGGTGGCAGCTTCCCAGTGAAGCGCCCGTTTTTGGCGGCTTGCTAGGATACAACGATCACGCCGTCGAAAGCCGTTATCTGATTGCTCCGACGGAACAGGAAAACATAAAGCCAAAACCTGCCATCGTGAAACCACCCGTAAGTAAACCCGTGGCACCCCAAAAAAATACAACAAAGCCCACAGCCGAAAAGCCCGTCAAAAAGGTGCCAGCCGCCATCGCCGCCGATACCTTGGAAAAATACATCCCAAAAAACATCCTTTTTGTAAAAAGTAAAAGCATCATGTTGCCCGCCTCAACCCTGGAACTCGACAACCTTGCCGGATATTTAATGCGCAATCCAAACTATTCTCTTTTGGTGGAAGGACATACGGATCAGGTAGGCAATGCAAGCAAAAACCAAATTTTATCGGAAGAACGCGCGCAAGCGGTAGCCAATTACCTGAGCGCCAAAGGAATTGCAGCAGCGCGCGTCTCCGCTGTAGGATATGGCGACACCCGACCATTGGTCCGCGAACCAGATGGGGGGCTCAATCCCAAAAACCGGCGTGTCGCATTTTTGATTCAGGAATAAGCCCCGGCACCATACCCCAAACCCAAAATTCATCCGTAGTTTTGCCCTACCCCCAACCCCAATTGTCACATTATCTCATTATCAAATTATCACATTAAAAAATGTCCAATCAAATTCGCCAAACGCCCCCTTTATCCCCCTGGAACTTTTTCGCCGACCTAAACGCCATTCCCCGCCCTTCCAAAAGAGAGCAACGCATCGCCAAGTGGGTAAAGGAATTCGGAAAAAATCAGGGACTTGATGTGCTGACAGACGGTTTCGGTAACATCATCATCAAAAAACCAGCCTCGCCCGGCCGCGAAAAAAGCCCGGTCACCATTCTGCAAGGCCATCTCGATATGGTACATTCCAAAAACGCCGATGTCACTTTCGATTTCGAAACCCAGGGCATCGACATGTACGTGGACGGCGACTGGGTGCGCGCGCGCGGCACCACCCTCGGTGCCGATAATGGCTTGGGCGTAGCCGCCATCCTCGCCACCCTGGCCGCTAAAGACATCAGCCACCCTGCCCTCGAAGCCCTTTTTACCCTCGATGAAGAACAGGGCCTAGGCGGCGCGAAAAACCTGGGCCGCGGTTTGCTCAAAGGAAAAGTGCTGCTCAACCTCGACACCGAAGAAGACCACGTGCTCACCATCGGCTGCGCCGGCGGCATCGACACCCTCATCGACTGGACATACAAAGAAGACGCTACGCCCGACAACCTAACGGCCTTCACCCTAAAAGTCAGCAGCCTTCAAGGCGGTCACAGCGGCATGGACATCAACCGTGGCCGCGCAAATGCCAATAAAATACTCGCCCGCGTGCTCATGGCCTGCTTACCGGCCGGCCTCCGTATCTCCCGCTTCGACGGCGGCAACCTCCGCAACGAAATTCCACGGGAAGCGACAGCCCTCGTTGCCGTCAGAAATGAAAAGCGTTTCCACAAACTGCTGCAAGCTGCCGCAAAAGAAATCGCCATTGAATTCAGCACACCGGAACCCAACATCAAAGCCGAGGCCGCAGCAGCGACCACGCCCGCCAAAGTGATGCGCCGCAGCGATCAAGGGAAATTCCTGCACGCCATCCGCGCCGTGCACAACGGGGTGTACCGCATGAGCCCCGAAATTCCAACACTGGTGGAAGCATCTACCAACCTTGCCAAAATCACCCTGGCCGATGGAAAAATGACAATTGGCTCCCTTCAACGCAGCTCCGTAGAATCCAGCAAAGCCGACGTGGCCGCCGCTTTCCGCGCCCCCTTCGACCTGATGGGCGCCAAAGTCGAAACTGCCAACGAATATCCCGGCTGGAAGCCCAACCCAAGCTCCAAACTGGTAAAAAAGATGGCAGATATTTATACGAAAATGTACGGTGAAGCGCCCGTCATCGAAGCTTGCCACGCGGGACTGGAATGCGGTATCATCGGCGAAGCATACCCAGGACTGGATATGGTTTCCTTCGGGCCACTCATCACGGGCGCACACAGCCCCGACGAACGCGCATCTATTTCCAGTTTCCAAAAATTCTGGAAATATTATGTGGAGGTGCTGAAGGCTATTTGAGGAGTGTTTCGCGAAAATAAAAAATGTCCAATGTCCAACAAGGAACGCCCAATGTCCAAGTGGGTGCAAGGCTTGGCCATACCATGGAATAAGTCAAATACAACGTTTTCCTGCGTTTACTGGGTGAACGCGGTGTACGTTTAGTACTTGGACATTGGATATTCCTTGTTGGACATTGGACATTAATTTCTTTCAGTCCTGGCACTTATTTTGCCATTCAAGGTCAAAAACGCCACTTTTGCGCCTTATCGCTGGAATTATTACGAGTATTGGGGGTAGAAAATACAATACCTTTTCTCTTCAATACGCAAGCTATGAACACCAACCCAACAAAAGCACCACCGCTTTTTGCCTCAGCCTTACTGTTGGCTTTACTATTTTCAAACTGCCAAGCCCCCCAGCCCCCCTCCGAAGCCGGCGCTGCTTTCCTGCAATGGAGCGCTGCCCGCCTTTTCCCAGACGGCGTATTCCACACCGAAAAATACAGCGAAGCATTTGCAGCCATGCGCCTCAACAGCCAATGGCGCGGCGAGCGCAGCCCAACCTGGGAAGCCATTGGGCCGAAAAATATCGGTGGCCGCACGTTGTGCCTGGCCGTTAATCCCTTGGATACCAATATTCTATGGTTAGGAAGTGCTTCTGGCGGGATATGGAAAAGCACCACAGGCGGTCGCGGTGCATCGGCCTGGCAATACGTAGAAACTGGATTCCCGGTGCTGGGGGTCAGCGCCCTGGCACTTGAACCCGGAAACCCCAATGTGATTTATGCGGGTACTGGCGAAGTCTATAATCTTGAAAACTCCCAGCCCAATGTTGCCATCCGAACAACCCGCGGCACCTATGGCATCGGTATCTTGAAATCAACAGATGGCGGCCTCAGCTGGCAAAAAAGTCTCGACTGGAGCTACGGAGAATTGCGCGGTGTGCAAGACATCAAAATCAACCCCCTGCGGCCTGCTACGGTATTTGCCGCTACCTCTGAAGGTCTGTTGCGGAGTTGGGATGCCGGTGCCTCGTGGCACAACGTCCGCCAACAAAAAATGGCCGTAGATATCGAAATTGATCCCTCAGACACGAGCCGGATTTATTGCTCTTTTGGCTCCCACAAAGATGATGCGACCAGCGGTATTTACCGCTCGCTTAATGGAGGCGCTTCCTTCAGCAAACTGAGCACCGGCATTCCAAGCGTTTATTCAGGTAAAGCCCTGATCGCCCTTGCACCCAGCCAACCAAATGTGCTGTATGTTTCCATTGGAAATGAGACCTCCCAAAACGGATTGTATCAAACCAATGATGGTGGTGATACCTGGACATTGGTCAATTCAGAAGACGTAAGCAAATATCAGGGCTGGTATTCCCATGATATTGCCATCAAACCGAATGATCCCAACACTTTTGTATGGGTCGGCATTGATGCCTGGAAATCGACCGATGCTGGCGCTTCGGTAACCCAAAAAACAAACTGGTATCTCTGGAATTTTGGCTACGTGCCCGCAGGCGCATCGGAAGGCCCGCCCAACTATGTACACGCCGATATTCACCGTGCCTATTTCTCCGAACAAGACCCCAACAAAGTATACCTCGTCAGCGACGGTGGCCTGTTTGTTTCTTACGATGGCGGGGATACCTACGAAGGCCGCAATGGTGGCTACCAAACCCAGCAATTTTACGCTAACTTGGGTAATTCCAGCAGTAACGGCAATATCTGTATTGGCGGTATGCAGGACAATGCTACGGCTATTTACACGGGCGACCCTTCTTGGTTTCGTTGCATTGGCGGTGATGGAGAATGTGCCGCCATTCACCCGCTTGACGATCAGATTATGTATGGATCCTCCCAATACCTGAACATGGCAAAAAGTACCAATGGCGGCCAGGATTGGTACAGTATTGGCGATGAAATCAATGAAAGCGCCGCTTTCAACGGCCCATTTGAACTGGCACCTTTCAACCCCGACATCATGTATGCCGGCGCAAGAAGCATCTGGCGTTCGGAAGATGCTGGTGAAAGCTGGCAAAAAGCCTCCGGTATCATTGCCAACAACGATGTGGTGCTCACCATTGGCATCAACCCGTTCAACCCCAACGAATTGTTTTGCAGTACCGCCCCATCCTCCACCAACCAGGCAAGGGTGTACAGGTTTTCTGCCGTCACGGGTGTCGCTACCCAAATGCTGGGGTTGCCCAACCGCTATTGTATGGATATCAGCTACCACCCCAGTATCCCAGGCACCGTTTTCGCGGTTTTTGGCGGGTTCAACACCAATCATGTGTACAAAACCGAAGATGGTGGTGCCAACTGGATCGCCATCGACAATGGCCTGCCCGATGTGCCCACCAACTCGATCATCGTTGACCCCTTGATCCCCAACAATATTTATGTCGGCAACGACCTCGGCGTGTGGTTTTCACCCAATGGCGGCGACACCTGGTCGCTCTATTCCACGGATGCTCCCAATGCTATGCTGGCCATGCACCTCAGTATTTCCGCCGATCGCAAACTGCGCGTAGCGACCTACGGCCTGGGTGTTTGGCAAACAGACCTGCAGGAAGCATCCTCCACCAGCCAGGCAGTTTTACCATTCAGCATTCAGGCCATACAGCCCAATCCTGCCACCGAAACAGCTGTTATGCATTTTACATTGACTACGGGAGAAACAACATCCATCGAGGTAGTGGACATGAGTGGCAAACGCCTTCGGGGCTCCACGCCTGAATGGCTTCCTGCCGGCAGCTACACCCGCCCGCTCCCTATCGGCGGTTTGCCCGCGGGGATATATGGGGTGGTGTTACGATCAAGGCTTGGCAAAACAGGGAAGGTACTGCTCATAGAGTAGGGGCCTCCAATGTCATCCTCTTTGCAAAACCTCTTTTTACAACCGAAGACTCAAAATACCGCACTATTTTCGGCTCGGATTCACCTTTTACTTAAACACTCCACCAATGACATCACTCAAACACACGCTCATTTTCGCACTGCTCTTTTTGTTCGCCGAACAATTGAATGCCACCCACATCGTCGGTGGCGGCATCACTTACGAATGTATCGGCAGCTCCGGCAACAACCGCACCTATCGTTTCACGATGAAGGTGTACCGCGACTGCCTCAACGGTCAGGCAGAATTTGACAACCCGGCCAATATTGCGATTTATGTCGGCAGTTTTCTGTCGAGTACGCAATTCGCCTCATTTACCGTTCCTCGTGGTCCGGTTGTAAATATCAACATCAACCAACCAGATTGTATCAACAACCTGCCTAATATTTGCCTGCAAGAGGCCACTTATACCTGGGAGCGCACCCTCCCTGTGAGCACCCTGAGCTATTTCGTAGAATACCAACGCTGTTGCCGCACCAATGCCATTGCCAACATCGTAAACCCTGCTAACACGGGTGCTACCTACTATGTAGAGATCACGTCGGCTGCTCAGACATTGTGCAACAGCAGCCCGGTATTCAATAATTTTCCACCAGTAGTTATTTGCAACAATTACCCTGTTGAAGAGGATTACTCCGCGACAGATCCTGATGGCGATGTATTGGTGTATAGTTTTTGTGCGCCCTTCTCAGGCGGTTCACAAGGCGGTGGCGGTTGTAACTCCCCGCAGCCAAATCCACCATGCCCGCCACCATATAATCTGGTGAATTTTATCGGGCCAGCTTACTCCGCCACACAACCCATGGGCGGCAACCCGGTGATAAAAATCAATGCCAACTCCGGCGTAATCAGCGGTACACCCACTTTAAATGGCCAATTTGTGGTCGGCGTTTGTGTAGAAGAATACCGTAACGGCGTATTGCTTTCCGTTACCCGCCGCGACTTCCAGTTCAACGTTGCACCTTGTGCACCGCAGGTTTCGGCACAGATAGAATACGACGATATTGCCGGCCTTCAACAGTATGTGATCAAAAGTTGCAACGGTGATACATCACTCACCATCGTCAACCAAAGTATCGGCGGCGCTACCATCACGGATTTCGAGTGGTCTTTTGACATGAACAATGGCAACACGCTTACAAACACTGCAGACTATAACCTTGCGGTCGACTTTCCTGACTACGGTACCTACAATGGCACTTTGATCCTGAACAAAGGCTTAGATTGTGGCGATACCGCTTTTATACAGGTGAAATTGTACCCGGCTGTCAAGGTTGATTTCGGCCCCGATATAAAAATTTGTAAAGACAGCACCGTAACACTTGATGCTGGAGCCGGATTTACTTCCTACGAATGGCAAAATGGTGCTACCACCCAAACACTCAGTGTGAATACATCGGGCGTGTATTACGTTGCTGCCGCCGACTCCTGCGGCGATATCCACAGCGACTCCATCCAGGTCACCATCAGCCCGGTACCCGATGTAAACCTGGCCGATGTGGGCCTGTGCCCTGGCAAATCCACCACACTGGATGTTCCCGGTTTTGTAGATTATGCATGGTCGCCTTCAGCGGGCCTGAGCTGTGGCGACTGCCAGTCTGTTACCATCCAGCCCGGCGGCAGCGCTACGTATACTTTCCTGGGCATCAACCAGGATGGCTGCTCCCAAATGGATACCTTCGACATAACGGTGCTACCAACGCCCATGCAGACCTACACCATCCAGTTTTACCCCAATCAATCCGTTACCCTTGGCGGCCAAACCTATACCCAGCCCGGTACTGTTATGCTCGACGTGGCATCTACCACTGGCGGTTGCGATTCTATCAACACCTACAAATTGGAGCTGCTCCCAACCACACTTGATATCCAGTGCCCGGCCAATATCACGGTAGCCATACCCGGTAGTGCCAACAGCACAACGGCTGCCTATACGCTCCCAACGGTCACAACAGATTGCCCAGGTGCCACACCCACGCCTCAGCTGACACAGGGGCTTGCTTCTGGCGGAACTTTCCCTGCTGGCGTAAATACCGTTTGTTATGCGGCTACCAATACTTGTGGCGACAGCAAATCCTGTTGTTTCACGGTCACCGCCACCACCCTGAGCATCCAATGTCCGCCAAACCAAAGCCTTCAACTGCCGGTAGCGGCCACCACAATTACCGCGAACTACGCTGCACCGACCACGAACGGTAACTGTCCTAGTCCGGCCACGCTTACACTCCAGCAAGGGCTGGCCAGTGGCAGTGGTTTTCCATTGGGCCTCAATACCGTTTGCTACCAGGCAAGCAACGCCTGCGGCAACATGAATACTTGCTGCTTTACCATTTCTATACAGGCTGCACCAAGTGCTTGTGACATCAAAACAATTGGATGCATGCGTTATGAGCTGCTGGATATCCGCTTGGATTCCATTTCACGGCCCAGATACCGCTTTCGGGTTACCAATTTTTGCCCAACGGAGATGAGCTTCGTAGCGATTCAATTACCCAACGGCATGGTAGCTGCGGCACCTTCTGAAGCGTCTATTTACACGGCACCCAATACAGGCAACAAGTACACGGTGCGCAACCCGAATTTTTCACCGTTCTACTCCGTCCGGTATTGGACCGTTGCAACAGGCCTGAAAGATGGCGAATCGGATGTATTTGAATTAAAGCTCCCGCCACAGATTCAGCCCTGGTATTTCCATATTGGCGCTAGGATAAAAGATGGAACATTCCATGCAGCACACCTGAACACCTTCTATTGTCCTGTACAGCCCTGGACGGGCAGCAAGATGGCGGAGTTGGGAGTGCGGAGTGCGGAAATCGGAGTGTGGAATGACGATGCTGAAATCAACCTTCGACCCAACCCGACTGACGGGGTGCTGTTTTTGGATATGACAGCATGGCAAGGCCAAGTTGTTCAGGTGCAAGTGATAAACGCACAAGGCCAGTTGGTTTCGAATCGCCAGTACAACATTGAAAGTGAATTACTTGAAATGAACTTGGATGCTACTTTGGCCAATGGACTGTACTACCTGGTACTACGGCCTGTAAATGGCAAAGTGACAACGGCTAAATTTGTTTTGGCGCGGTAGCTGAAGATTAGGATAGCGCTGCCGCGCGCACGACCCAATTTAAGCGCACAACGCCACAACGTACACAACGCTTGCCTTCAGGTAGCATCTTGTTCACCAAAACAAAATGCCCTGTAGAACGCAAGCGTTGTGGCGTTGTGCGCGTAATGGGTTTATTCGGAAAATATCGTTGTGTTCGATGAAGCAAATTGCGAAACAAAACCCCTGTTCAAATTCCTGGAAAAACACGCTATCAATAACCCTCAAAACCCAAGCATTCAGCATTCCGCATTCCGAAATCCGCACTCCCAAATCCGCATTCCGCACTCAAAACCGCTCTTTCACCGCTTTCATAGCTTCCTCCAGCCCGCTCGCATCCGTGCCGCCCGCCGTAGCAAACCCGGGCTGGCCGCCGCCGCCGCCTTTTAGGAATTTTTGGGCGATTTCGCGGACAATTGTACCCGCATTGAGGCTCTTCTCTTTTACCAGGTTGTCGCTGATTTTGATGGTCAGCGAAGGCTTTCCGTCGTCGGAAACGGCACCGAAGGCGATGATGGCATTACCCACTTCGCGTTCGAGTTCCACGGCAAGGTTTTTTACGGCATTGCCATCTGAAATGGGTATGATCTGGGCCAGGAATTGGGCGCCATTCAAGTCAACAAATTTAGCGCGCAGGCCATCCCGAAGGCTGTTTGCCTGCACATGAACCATGCGCTCGATGGTCTTTTGCTGTTGCTTGCTCAGCTCTTGCAAAGCCTCGACACCTTTGGTTAAGTCCTTGGATTTCAGCACATTTTTAATAGAAGCTATTTCAGCCTCCAAACCTGCCACGTAAACCTCGGCACCAACGGCCGTTACGGCCTCTATGCGGCGTACACCAGCTGCCACCGCAGTTTCTGTTGTGATTTTGAAATAGCCAATTTGACCGGTTTGGCGCACATGGCAACCCCCGCAGAGTTCGCGGGAGTAGCTGGGATCAAAGGTGATCATGCGTACTGATTCGCCGTATTTTTCACCGAACAGCATCATCGCTCCGGCCTTTTGGGCTTCTTCGATGGGCAGGTTGCGGGCTTCTTCCAGCGCGATATTTTCCCGTATTTTATGGTTGACGATGGTTTCAATGCGTGCCATTTCCTCGTCGGTTACTTTTTGGAAATGCTGGAAGTCGAAGCGCAGCGCCTGGTCATCTAAGTAAGAACCTTTTTGCTGTACATGGGTGCCCAGCACCTGGCGCAGGGCTGCGTGCAGGAGGTGCGTAGCCGAGTGGTTACGCTCCGTAAGTCTGCGTTTTTTCTCATCTACCATGCACTCAACGGTGTCCGCTTCAATGTTTTCGGGAAATTTTTCCACGATGTGCATCACCAAGGTATTTTCCTTCTTGGTGTCCAGCACCCGGATTCTTTCATCGCCGAATTTCATGTAGCCTGTATCGCCAACCTGGCCACCACCTTCGGGGTAGAAAGGTGTGCGGTTCAACACAATTTGGTATTGGGCTTGATCCTTTCCGGTCACGGTGCGGTATTTGGTGACGTAGCTATTTTCTGTTTCGAGCTGGTCGTAACCTACGAATTCCACGTCGGATTCGTCGCGCAGCACCATCCAGTCGCCCACCTGCTTGGCGGCATCTTTGCGGGAACGCGCCTTTTGCTCCGCCAGTGCTTTGTCAAAACCTGCATCATCGACCGAATAGCCTTTTTCACGGGCAATCAATCGGGTGAGATCAATGGGGAAGCCATAGGTATCGAGTAATTCAAATGCCTGTGTGCCCCTCACGGTATTATCTTTGATATCCAGGTTGTCGAAACGTTTCAGGCCCAATTCGAGGGTGCGCAGGAAGGATTTTTCTTCCTCCAGCAATACCCTTACGATGAAATCCTGCTGGGCTTCTAGCTCCGGGAAAACGTCGTTCATCTCCTTGGCCAACACTGGAAACAGGCGGTACAATACTGGCTCCTTCATATCGAGGAAGGAGTAGTAATAGCGCACAGCGCGGCGCAAAATGCGACGTATCACATAACCAGCCCCCGTATTGGACGGCAATTCACCATCTCCAATGGCAAAGCTCACCGCCCGCAAGTGGTCAGCGACTACGCGCATAGCGATGTCTTTTTTAGTCACGGCATCGGAAACACCGGTACCTGGGTAAGTATCCTGGTATTGGTGTCCGCACAGGTCGCCCAACAAGTTGAAAAGCGGCTTCCAGAGGTCGGTGCTGTAATTGGAAGAAGTGCCTTGTACGGCGCGCACCAGGCGCTCGAAGCCCATGCCCGTGTCGACCGATTTAGCGGGAAGTTCTTCCAGCGAGCCGTCGGCTTTACGCACAAACTGCATGAATACGTTGTTCCACACCTCGATCACGTTCGGGTCGTCGGCATTCACCAGGGTGCCACCATCAACTTTGAGGCGTTCTTCGTCGGCGCGCAAATCCACGTGGATTTCTGAGCAGGGGCCACAGGGGCCAGTTTCGCCCATTTCCCAGAAATTCTCCTTTTTGCCAAAACGCATGATGCGGTCATCGGGCAGCATGGTGCGCCACACGTCGTAGGCTTCCTGGTCGAAAGGCACGCCTTCTGCTTCATTGCCTGCGAAAACCGACACATAGAGCCGGTCTTTCGGGATTTTATAGATGCCTGTCAGCAGTTCCCAGGACCATTCCAGTGCTTCTTTTTTGAAATAATCGCCGAACGACCAGTTGCCCAGCATTTCGAACATGGTGTGGTGGTAGCCATCAAAGCCCACATCTTCCAGGTCGTTGTGCTTGCCGCTCACGCGCAGGCACTTTTGCGTGTCGGCCACGCGTTTGGATGGCGGCGTTTGATTGCCCAGGAAAAAGTCCTTCAGCGGTGCCATGCCGGAGTTGATGAACATTAATGTGGGGTCACTCTTGGCCACCATCGGGGCAGAAGGAATAATTTTATGGCCCTTGGAAGCGAAAAAATCGAGAAATTGGCGGCGGATCTGTCGCGATGTCATGTATTGTTGATTCAAGAATTTATTAATTTGCGTCATTGACAATTGCTTTTGCCAAAAAACGAAGCGCAAAGTTACCGCGTTTTTGACTCAAACCACGGCAAAAAGCTAAAACAAGCGCTAAAAAAACAGAACAAATCATCTTGAAAGCAGCTTCCGGCACCCGTTGCCCGAAAGGACATTCTGTTGAAAATGTGGGGCGATGACCACTTCTTTAATTCCCGGAATTTGGACGTGTATATCACAAAGCTTCGGGACTATTTTAAGGAGGATCAGGAGATAAAAATTATTACGATAAAGGGGTGGGGTATCATTTCACGGCCTGATTATTTACTACATCTTTTTTCAACACATAGACACATAGAAAACATAGTTTTTGAGTAAGAGGTTCTATGTTTTCTATGTCCCTATATGTCTGTGTGTTAAAAAAATATGTGGTGTTTTACCGCAGCCGATCCGACGACCGCACCAACGCCTCATCCTTGCGTATTGCCCGGTTGGCCAGCCAAAGCAACAGCACCGAAATGGCAGGCATACCCACCCCTGCTTGGTAATGAACATTCGCCATGGCGGGTCCCGTTTCGTTCATCAGGAAAAAAAACTGCGCGGCCAGCATGACAGCAACGATGGTGGCTGCAAACATTCCAAGCGATGTAATGCGCGACTGCACAGGCCGATTTTTAAACAGCATAAAGGCCGCAACAGCCAAAACTATGGCTAAACTCGAACTGATAAGCTAGCCAAGACGGTCGCTCAGGTTGAAAACGCCATCAGCAAAGGTTGCCGAGGCATCTACCACCGTTTCAGCAGGCGCGGCGGCGTAAGGAAATACAAACTGCAAACCCAGGGCGGTAGCAGCGAGGAAAAGGTATATAGATTGAATGCGTTGAACCATTTTTCGAATGCGGAGTGTGAGCCCACCTTCGCTAAAGCTATGGCGGGTAAAAATGCGGATTTCGGAATGCCGCGTTGAGTATGTGTGTGTTATTGGGCGGCAAAATTAGGTTGCCTGGCTGGCAATTCCGAACGCGTTTTTCAATATTTCTACTTAGCTTTCAACAAACTGCTAACCCTGTCTAATTCCTTCATTGATTTTTCAACGGAATCAATGGAACCAGACAGAAGTTCGCGCTCCTCAAATAGCAGCACAGCGGTTTCATTTTCCAAATCCAAAGAAAGGAAAAACTGGTGCATACCGTTGGAGTAATGCCGAGCCGACATGCTTAGTTTTTGACTGTCTTCCGACCATTGCACATCGTAGGCATCCCAAAGTGATCCAGCAGAAAATAGACCCTCATTCGTTTGAGTGTCCAACAAATAAGGGCTGTCTACGGTGTGCGACATGCGCATTTCAATGGCGTGAAGTTGAAGCAAAAAACGGCCATTGGGCGATGGAAAATTTTTGATACGATCCATGTTGTCGAGCATTCAAGATGGTTTATTTCAGAAAAAAGGAACCGAACACTTCTTCCACCAATGGAAGATACCGTTTGTAATCCGTTTCTTCGGCAGTGAATGTTAGCACGTAAAAATGATTGTGCGCCAGCCAGTAGTGTTGCCGCCAATGGAGCTTAAATTTGCCTTGTGTTCCGGTGTATTCTATTTGATAATACTTGTCAAACCCATCCGGCATCTCTTTGAATTCCAATATTGCAGCATCGTTTATCATGCCAACGATCTGTTGTCGGGCACCTTCCGCCACCTCAGCCAGTGATATACCCGGAAATTCACTCAAGTCGTTGATGATCAAGTTGAAATTCTCCCGAAAAGTATCGTTCCGTGCTTCGAGGGGTGCGTACAGGAAAAAGCTGGAGCCAAACAACCCTGTTTGATCCAAGGCCCAATCTGGTGGATAGCGGAGCGTAAATTCCGGATCCGCAATGGTCGCCCACACAGGTTTTTCTCCCGCTCCAGCGGAAATAACGGTTTGTGCAGTTGCCAACACAGGCAAGCATGACGCCAATAATAAGAACAGCAGTTTTTTCATGTCAATGAATCGTTTGTTTGGGAGGTTTCGCTGCCAGTTGCGGCATTGAGGATTACTACATCGGGAAAATCTGCGCCATTGAATAGGCGAAGATGGCAAATGCAATACTGCCGATTAACACACCAAGCGCCGTGTTGCGGTCGTCGCTGGTTTTCAACATAAAGAACCCCGCAACGATACCGGCAGGTGCCAAAAGGTACCAAGGTATAACGTATTGAACCGCGCAAAATATGGCGAAAGTGACGAAGGTTCGAATTAAGATCGGGACAATTGACTTCATTTTTTTAATTTGATAATTTGATAACGGAGTTATTAGGGTTTCATGGTTTAAAGGTTTCATGGTTTCATGGTTGTGTTTCAAGCGAAGACCTTTTGGCCGCGTGGAAGGCCGCCGGGTGGTTTCATGGTTTCAAGGTTGTGTTTCAAAGGGTTGATTATTTTTCTGGTGGTTCTGGTGGTTTTGGTGGTTTGGGCCGTGGCGGCGTGGTGGCGTTCATAGCCCGTTCAAGACCCAATGTCGTGAATGTTTTGACTACCTCTTCTGTACGCTCCAGGATATGGGCAAGTTCTGCTTTTTCACCTTCCGACCATTTTCCGAGCACAAAATTTACCTGTTTGCCTTTAGAAAAATTGTCGCCAATACCCACTCGAAGCCGGGGGTAAGCATCGTTGCCAAGCGTTTCTTGTATGCTCTTCAAGCCGTTGTGCCCGCCTGCCGAACCAGAAGGTCGAAGCCGGAGTTTGCCGAAATCCAGGTTGAGGTCGTCGCAAACAACCAGGCTGTTTTCGGTTTGTAATTTTTCCTTTTGAAGCCAATATCGAACAGCCTTGCCACTGAGGTTCATGTAAGTATTGGGCTTAAAAAGTATCAGCGTGCGCCCTTTCCATTTCACTTCTGCCCGTTCGCCATGGTGATCGCCGCGCCACTCGCCATCAAGTTTTTTGCACAGGAAATCCACCACATCAAAACCGACGTTGTGGCGGGTGTTATCGTATTCGGAACCAATGTTGCCGAGACCGGTGATGAGGTATTTCATTCGTTGATAGTTGATAGTTGTTCGTTGTTGTTTTCCGAGCGGTTGGCATCTTCGTTGATAGTTGTTCGTTTCCGAACGCTTGGCATCTTCGTTGTTAGTTGATCGTTGTTCGTTCTCATTGGCTCAATTCTCGTTTGGTATTCTGGTAGTGGAGCATTTGTTCGACAGCAGGCGAGCCTTTCAAACTACGTGGGATTACGCCCACTACAACGAAATAACCACGCGCTCAGAAACGAACAACAAACAACTATCAACGAACAACGAAACAACGGGCAACCAAGAAGGGCAAAAATGCGCCTTTTGTACATGATGCGCATACAAATTTTTACCTTTTTTGTCCTGGCAGGACTCTCTTGCACCAAGGGCCCGGAAATTTCACCGGGCTTCGACATGCTCTATCAACAAAATTTTATCATTCCGGTTGGCATCAGCCAGTTTGTGACCCACCATTTTCAATTTGAAAACGTGAACTCCCGTTATCAGCAGTACCTCGATCAACATAAAAAAACGGACGCTGAAATAACCAGCATCGTCACGGGAAAGGCAGCCATCACCGGTATTTTCGGCGATGCCAACCTAGATTTTATCGATCAGGTATCCATTCGGGTGTACGATCAGAGCGACCCAAACGACTACGTTGAAATCGCCTACAGATTCCCAGTCCCCCTCGACCCAGGCAACAACCTGCCCATTATACCTTCCCTGGCAGATGCCAAACGCTTTATGAAAAACTCCCGTTTTGCCATTGATGTGGTGCTGTGGCTTCGGCAACCAACAACCCAGGAAAGCGAAGTACGCTTCGATTTGGAAATGCGCGCCACGCTGTAATTTTTTCACGCAACGCCACAAGGATATTTTCCCTACAACCCCATTTTATCGCACAACGACACTACGGTTACGTTCTCATGGCAATTGTTATCGTTCAACAAAATGCTATGCGGGATGGGCGTTGTGTTCGTTTTGCGAGAATAGTACGTTGCATCCACCCTGCAGGATATTTCGCCAAACTTTTGCCTATTCACCCTAACTTTGCTATTCCGCAATCCGCATTCCCAAATCCGCACTCGAATATGTTTGGAATAAAAGCATTCGCACCCGCAAGCGTTGGCAACATTGGCATCGGCTTCGACATCCTGGGGTTGGCGCTTGAACGCCCCGGCGACGAGGTCATTGCCACTAAATCCAATACACCTGGTGTGCGCATCAGCAAGATTACGGGCGCAGGCGGAAAACTCCCTTTGGATCCGGAAAAAAACACCGCCGGAGTCGCCGCTTTGCGTTTGTTCGAACACTTGGGCGCAAGTTCGCAAGGCATTGAATTAGAGATACATAAAAAAATGCCCATTGGAAGTGGCTTGGGCAGCAGTGCCGCCAGCGCCGCAGCTGCCGTATTGGCGGTAAGTGAATTACTGCGCACGGGCATGAGTAAGGTGGAATTATTGCCTTTTGCCCACAAGGGCGAGCAAATAGCAACGGGCAGCATACAGCTCGACAACGTAGCCCCATCCCTGCTGGGCGGCATTGTGCTGGCCCGCGACAGCGCCACCCTGGATGTTCACCGGCTTCATGTGCCCCACGGATTGTTTCTGGCAGTGGTACATCCGCAAATGGAAATCCTGACCAAAACGGCTCGAGCATTGTTGAAGCCCGATGTTTCGCTGCAACAACACGTCCGCCAAAGCGCTAACATTGGCGCTTTCATCGTCGGACTTTACAATGCCGATATTCCGTTGATTGGCAGATGCCTGCACGACGAAATAATAGAGCCGCAACGGGCGGGCTTGATCCCCGGTTTTTATGCCGTAAAAGATGCGGCGATGATGGCTGGCGCCCTGGGATGCAGTATTTCCGGCGCAGGGCCTTCAGTTTTTGCCCTTTGTCCCAACAGCCTTGTTGCCGAAAATGCGGGAGAAGCCATGCAAAAAGCTTTTGCTGAAAATGGCTTGAAAGCGGTGCTTCACCTTTCTGGAATAAATCAGGAAGGTGCGGTTATTTGTTAAAAAAAGCGGACTTGCCCTTAAGCAAGCCCGCCGTATTTAAAGCGAATTTCGTCCAAATAATTAAGGAAGGATCACCTTGTCAATTGCGTGCACGACACCATTGGTTCCTTGCACATCTACCGCAACAATATTGGATTTGCGGCCTTTGGCATCGGTGATGCTGGCACCACCTGCCAAGCCAATGGTGAATTTGCCACCTTGAAAAGTTGTCACTTGCTGGCCTTCTGTTAACTGAGAAGAGAGCACATTGGCACCCGCAACCACGTGGTATTGCAGTACGCTGTTGAGGGTTGCTGCTGGAATATCATTGAGGCTTGCAACGCCCAACTCCCCCAATAATGCTACAAAAGCAGCATTCGTTGGTGCAAATACGGTAAACGGACCTGCGCCAGAGAGAATGGTCACATAATCTACGCCAAGGTCGGAACGCGTGAGCGCTTGCACCAAAATGCTGAAATTAGGGTTGTTCAAAGCTTGATTCACTACTGTTGGCAGTGTCAGCACTTTGTTGATGATGTGTACCGTGCCATTTTCAGCGACTACATCAGCAGTGGTCACAGTGGCTGATTCGTTGAGTTTTACGCCAGCTGCCGTATTAACGAACAGGCTGAGGTTGCTGGTGGTAGTGCCAAATGTTGCGGCAGTTTTTACATAACCAGTTGTCAGGGCAGTTGATTTCACATCGCCAGCAACTACGTGGTACAGCAAAATTGCCTTCACGGTATTTTTGTCAACATCCTGAATCTTGGTAACACCAAGCGCAGTGAACAGGCTGTTGAATGCTGCATTGGTTGGTGCGAATACGGTGTATTTGTCCGTACCGCTCAGTACGCCGGCCAAATCTGCATACACAACGGCTTCTACTAAAATGCTCAAGTCAGGCGTGCTTTGTGCCAATTCAACGATGTTTTTCACGTCAACAACGACATCGGGGTCTTTGTCACACGCGGTAAAGGCAAGAGCAAAAACTGAAAGAAAAAGAGCGAAAAAGAGTGATTTTTTCATATTATTTTTTTTAAAACGGTGTTAAATAGTGGTTGTATGGCAAGTGAAACGGTACGCCGCCAAAAAAGTTTTGTTTAATCTTTTAAAAAATTATTAATGTAAAGATTAAACAAAATTAATTTTTTTTGTGAACAATTTCACACAGTCGGTTCTCGGCCACATTAGCCTCCTTTCATAAAGTGTTTGATAATATTTGCCAAAAATCATTTGGAGCAGCCTACTTTTGGCCGTCAGACATTTTAACTTGAAATCAACTTAACGCATGGACAACACCAACTCAAAAATTTCAGGCAGCGGCGCTCCAATCAATGCAGATCGGCTTTTTACCGCTTCTTGCTTTGCCCTCATCACAACAGCATTCGCTTTTGCCATTCGGGCAGGCATCCTCGAAAGCCTGGGTACTGATTTTGGCCTTTCAAAAGAACAATTGGGCTATTTCAACCTACTGGTACTCGGAATCGGCTTTCCGATTGCCACCGTTGCTGGTGGCCTGCTTTACAATAACCTTGGGCCCAAAAAGATGATGGTGTTAGCGCTGATCGCCCATTTGGCGGGTATATTGATGACCATCGGCGCTACAGGCTATACGATGTTGCTGGTATCCAGCTTTCTGATCGGTTTTGGCAATGGTATGGTAGAGGCCGCTTGCAACCCACTCGTCGCAGGCATGTACCGCGACAACAAAACGACGATGCTCAACAAATTCCACGTTTGGTTTCCGGGCGGAATATTTTTAGGGGCCTTGATTTCGCAGCTAATGACGGCCGCAAGCATGGGTTGGCAACTGCAAATCGCGGTGATGTTGATCCCTACCGTTATATATGCATCCTTATTTTGGGGACAAACCTTCCCGAAAGCAGAACAAGCTGGACAAACGAGTCTTGCGGAAAACCTGAAAGGCATGGTCAACCCGCTTTTCTTTTTTATCGTGTTCTGTATGTTGCTAACGGCGAACACGGAACTTAGCACCCAACAATGGGTCGGTTCATTGTTGAAGTTTTCGGGAGCGGAACCCATGCTGGTATTGGCGCTTACAACGGGTTTGATGGCGGTAGGGCGTTATTTTGCTGGGCCCGTCATTCACCGCTTCAATCCTACCGGGGTGCTGTGGGGATCGGCTATCGTCGCTTCCATCGGCATTTACTTGTTGAGCATTACGACGGGCCCAGTTACGTACCTTGCCGCCATTATGTTTGCGGTGGGCGTATGTTACTTCTGGCCAACCATGCTTGGTTTTGTAGGCGAATACATACCTAAATCTGGCGCGCTGGGCATGTCGGTCGTGGGTGGCGCAGGTATGCTGGCCGTCGGTATAGCGCAGCCAATTGTTGGCCGTTGGCTCGATAAAGCAAAAGATGTCGCAACGTCACAAGGTCTAACGGGAAAAGAAGCCGAGTTGATTGCCGGGCAGGAATCGCTCCAGCACTTGCTTACTTTCCCGTTGATATTGATTGTTGCATTCGGTTTATTGTGGTTTTACATGCGTGGAAGAAAGCCCGGATAATTTTTTTAGAAAAACTTTTCGAAAAGCTTGTTGCTTCAAACCGGATAGCGCTATCTTTGCGTCCGCTTTTAAAAGCAAAAGCACGGATTGGTAGTTCAGTTGGTTAGAATGCCGCCCTGTCACGGCGGAGGTCGCGGGTTCGAGTCCCGTCCAGTCCGCAAACGTTAATGTTCTGATAGTCAGAATGTTAGCGTTTTTTTATTTTGGTTTGGGTAGCATAATGGCAAGTAGATGGGTTTATGCTGTTCATTCATCAGATTCCCCTTCCTCTGGGTAAATTGATGCCAAGATTTTAAAAATATTGGCCTGAGCATCTTTATTGCTTTCGCAATACACCCGATGTAGCATGATGTAAAGGCTGTTTTGCGGGTTTTGCAAGTGCTGGAACGCTTGCTCCGTAAAAAGGCGGTATAGCATTGCCCGATAGATTCTAAAACGGCGCGTTTCAAAATTGCTGCTTGTATCCGACGCACCCATAAATGCGAAGCTTAGAAAAGGATTGTCTGCGTAGAGACGCAGCACTATTTCAACAGCAGTTCGGATGATTTGGGCAGCCTCGTGGCTGTGATTCATTAAGCTGAAACGATTGGCACTTAAGCTGTGGGCCTTATCGTAAAACTTTACAACAGCCAATTGTTCAGCCTCAAAAAAGTGCCCTTCAAAAATAATGCACCTTCTTTTGGGGGTGCGAAAAACAAAGCGGTGAATGGTAGACCCCATTTCACCGCTTTCTTTATTTGTTTTTCTGAAAGGATAAACCGTATCGAACATCAAACAAGGTATTCATAGGGTTTAGGGCGGTTCCCCCACCGATCATCACTGGTCAAAATTTGCCACCCTGAAGAAATAGGGCCGTAGGGCTCATCCAATTTTTGCAGCACCTTTGTCATTTCGGCTTGGTGGCGCTGCAGGATTATCGCGGCTTTTACAGCCTGCGATAAAAATGACCGCACTACCCAGTTTCTTTTTGACAGATCAAGCTGGGTAATCGGTTGGAGCGTAAGTCCCAACGCTGTGATTTTGGCAAACCGCAGGCGAAAATCCTTGTAATTATCCGCATCCAAGGCAACCTTGTAAGGCCGCAAACGGCCCAAGCGCCAAACCGATAAGGACAGGACGACCCAAAGCAGGAACAAAAGTGGGACTGAAACAGCCGTGGCCAATAGCACTAAGACCACATTTTGGAATGCTTTTGTAAACGACCGTACCTTCTGTGCTGTTTGCACACTCAATACAGCAGCCGAGCCGGAACGCTCAACTACGGCAAAATCATGTAGCAGAATATCGGTAGTCATGTAAAGTACGGCTGTTTGTCTATACAAAAGTGCGGTTTTTTTTGAACAAATGCGGAACGGGGAGGGGATATTATCATTTTTTGTCCAGAAAGGTGTTGAATTTGGTTCATTCGGCAGGAGGCTCCTCCCACCGCACCGCAAAATACTCCTGAAGAATCCGATGCCGAAAACGCCAAGTAGCCCCATCTGTTTCAAGTATCTTTCTGGCGACCATTTCATTCAAAAAATCCACCAGATGCCAGGGAAGTAGGCCTTTTTTGTATAGTAAATAGCGAAGATGCCAGTGTTGGAGGATCGAAAAATAAAGTTGACGCATGGAGGAGCTGAAGCGTTGGTATGGTTTTTTGATTTGCGTAAATTGTATAGATTCTAATGCCATCATTTCGTTCAGCCCTAAGCCCAGTCCGAAGACCAGCCCTAGGCTCAGTCCTCTAAGTAGCCCGAAGGCATACCATCCGGGCAGCCCGAAGACAAGTACGGCCATTACATGATGTTTGAAATATTTATAAAAAGTATTCATTGACCAGTAAATCTAATCTCCTGTCTCTATTGTTACCCCATTATTTCCAACGCAAGGCTTACTGCTATGCCCAAAAGGAAAACCCCTAGAACCAGTCCTCCGACCAATCCTCCGAACAGCCTAAAGGTCAGCCCTGCGAGCACTCCGAAAACCAGCCCTCCAAGCAGCCCCTCCATTATCTTTTCACTTTTTGTGCCGCTTTGCAAATCAGACTGCAAATCCAACAATTCAAAAACAACCTTCCCCTTTTCACTCATCCTCTTTGCCAAAAAAGCCAACCAATGCCCCGATTTCTCAGAAGAGAATGCCGCATTGCTGTCCATCCTCAACGCATCCGCCACAAACAACCTTTCAATTTCAGCTTTTCTCTCTTCCAAAGAACTAGAACTAAACTTCGGCAAACTACCAGCATACAACAATTGCAGGATATTGAAATAAAATGGTGCCTCCACCGCTTCTTGCAACAAAGCATCTTTCCGAAGCGCCTGCGCTAATATTTTCGCTTCCGGCTGCTCAAAACTCGTTTTTTCAAGTTCCTCAATAATTTGTTCCGCATTCAAAGGCCCAACTTCAATTTGCAGGTTTACCCTGGCATCCGCCTGCACAGCCTTGTACTCTTCCATGCGACAGGTCAGGACAGATTGTCGGCCAGCAGTGGCACTATATGCAGCGATGGCAACTAAGGCTGACTGCATGGCATCGGCTTCTTTTAATTCGTCGAGCCCGTCCAACAACAGGATCAGGTTTGCTTGCCGGAGGATTGCTTTTGCGCCCGATTTGTTGGTGCTCATTTGGGAAGCAAGCACTTCTTCGAGCCAGTTTTCCAATTTGATAAAGCTGCTGCGCCAGCTGGCCAGGTTGATGACGATGGGCAAAGCATCGGCTTCGAGGTCGAACAAACGATCCGCCAGTTGCAGCAGCAGTGTGGTTTTTCCAGCGCCGGGTTGTCCGACTAGCAGCAAGCGCCCGTGCGCATCCTGAAAAAGCCTGCCGATTTCTTGCGGTATGTTTTCATCATTGTAGCTGTGGAAAGCGGATACTACCAACTCGCTCGTGCCTTCTTTGGAAGCCAGGGGGCGCAACCTAACGGGCTGCCGTGAAGCCAGTTTTTGATCTAAACGATTGCGGTATTTTTGTCGGAAAGCATCCCGAATCTTTCGATTTTGAGCTTCATTCTCTGCAAAGCTGGCTTCTAAGGTACTTATGAGCGAGAGCAGGTCTTTGATAATCCGGTTGAATCCGGTGTCTCGTTCTTCGCCTGTCTGTATGCCAGCATTTCGATCCTGTCGGTATTTTGCCAGTCTGCTGGACAGTGGCGTTAATTGTTCCGCTAATGCGGAATAATTAAATTGGTACAAAAGAATTAAGGCGGCCTCCGGATTAGCATTAGCAAGAGCCTCTTTTGCGGCTAGTAGTCTCCGTTTCGCTTCTAAAGACCAGGGAATGTTCAGAATGTCTGATTTGGCGGTGGTTTTCCCGCTAAAAATATTCTTGAAATCGCTCGTAAACCACAGCACAACAAACGAAGCGACAACGAAAAAACCAATCAAATACCAGGGGTATGAAGGCTCAAGCTGTTGGCTGCACCATGTTTTCAACTCATCGGAAACGAGGTCGGGGATGACACTGATGGCTACAAACAGACAACCGATGAGTAGGAAGATTAAAAGCTGCTTTCTTTGTTTCATGTTCGCTGTGGGGCATTTTGAAAAGGCCTTTTCAGTTTGCGCTTTGGCAAATGTATTCCGTTTCTCCTTTATTTATATGCTAAAACCAGTCAAGGTAGCAGTTGCCATAAAATTTTGGCGGCTGCCACGCAACAAAAACCCCGGCACCCGTTCCAGCGGAACGGTATCTAAAGCGCTGCCACGTATCCCGGAGAACAAAAGCACCCAATTAGGCTGGTTCTGATCCCCACCCATTTCACCTTTTCCCCCCACCACGCTACAATTCCCCAAATACCCGCTTACCTTTACCCCCCCCAAATCTAACATCTTCAATACTGCTACGCTATGATTTTCATGGATTTTGAAAAGCCCCTCGAAGCCCTTTATGAGCAGCTTGTAAAGCTCAAGGATGTAGGTGAAAAAGGCGAGTTGGACGTCTCCGACATGGTGCGCGAGCTGGAAGGCAAGATTGACGCAAAGCGAAAAGAGATTTTCCAAAACCTCAGTGGTTGGCAAAAAGTGCAGCTTTCACGCCATCCGGAGCGCCCGTACACCTTGTATTACCTGGAAACGATGTGCGAAAAATTCGTGGAGCTCCACGGCGACCGCTATGCAGGCGACGACCACGCCATCGTGGGCGGACTGGCCGATCTGGATGGCCAAACGGTTATGTTCATCGGGCACCAGAAAGGCGTAAATACCAAGATGCGGCAATACCGCAACTTCGGCATGGCCAACCCCGAAGGGTACCGAAAGGCACTGCGCCTGATGAAAATGGCCGAGCGCTTTGGATTCCCGGTGGTGACGCTGATTGATACCCCTGGTGCATTCCCCGGCCTGGAAGCAGAGGAGCGCGGACAAGCGGAGGCTATTGCCCGCAACCTGTTTGAAATGGCCCAATTGAAAGTACCCATCCTTTGTTATATTATTGGCGAAGGCGCTTCTGGCGGCGCACTGGGCATCGGCCTGGGCGACAAGGTATTTATGATGGAATACACCTGGTACTCGGTTATTTCACCTGAATCCTGCTCTTCTATTCTGTGGCATTCCTGGGACTTCAAGGAGCAAGCAGCAGAAGCATTGAAATTGGATGCCGACAACATGCTGGCATTCGGACTCATCGATGGCATTTTGAAAGAACCGCTGGGCGGTGGCCACAATGGGCCGGAACAATTGGCCGATACTTTGAAAAAGCATATCAAGGGTGAACTGGCGAAAATAATGCCCCAAGACCCGGAAGAGCGGATTACAGCGCGCATTGAAAAGTACAGCAAAATGGGGCAATATAAACGGGTGCCGCAATCCTAAAACACAACCAACACACTTATGCTCGCACAAATTCGAGCCATATTTTTCAAAAAAGCACTGCGCGAACTCCTGGCTTCACAAAAGCGGAAGCGTCAAGTACATACCCTCGACAGCGCCCGAAGCATCGGTATCTTGTTTGACGCCAGCAGTGAAACCATCCGAAAGGAGGTCGCCGATTTTGTAAAAAGACTTGAAAAAGGTGGCAAAAAAGTACGCCTGCTTGGCTTTTATAACTCCAAGGCGCTACCAGAAGCCCATACTTTTGATGCCTTTACCTTGAAAGAAAGCACCTGGAAGGGCCTGCCAAAAAGTGAAAAAGCTACTGCGTTTTCAAAGGTAACATTTGACCTGTTGCTGAGTTTCAACCCTGATGAGACCCCACAATTGGAATGGCTGGCTGCTTCCTCCCCTGCTGACATGAAAATTGGCTTGGCCACGGATCATCTCAATGACTTTGACATTCAACTGGAAACACCCGAGGGCAAGGGAATACATTTCTTTGCAGAACAACTCGATATTTATCTCGATAAAATAGTCCTAACCAAGTCATGAGTCTCCACGAAAAATTGCGCGGCACCGGGGTCGCCCTGGTGACCCCTTTTAAAAACGGCCAAATCAACTGGGAAGACCTGGAGCGCGTCATCGAGCACGTGATCGGCGGCGGTGTGGAATTCCTCGTTAGCCTCGGCACCACGGGCGAATCAAATACCATCAGCGATGAAGAGCACCGGCAAATCCTAGATTTTACCATAAAAATAAACCGGGCCCGTCTGCCACTTGTGGCTGGCGTGTTCGGCGGCAACAACACCGCCCAACTGGTGCAAAAGATTCAGGGCTTCAATTTTGAAGGCATCGATGCGCTGCTGTCGAGCAACCCGGCCTACAACAAACCCAGTCAGGAAGGCATTTTCCAGCACTACCTCGCGCTCGCAGAAGCATCACCATTGCCGATCATCATCTACAATGTACCGAGCCGCACCGCTTCGAACATGAATGCCGAAACGACCCTGCGCCTGGCGCATACCAGCGACAAATTCATCGCCATCAAAGAGGCCTCCAACGATATTTACCAGGTCATGAAAATCATCAAAGGCCGTCCAAAAGACTTTCTGGTGCTCAGCGGCGATGATTTTATTACCCTGCCGATCATCGCTTCCGGCGGTGACGGTGTCATTTCCGTGATCGCCAATACCCTCCCGCGCCCCTTCACCGATATGGTACGCGCAGCCTTGCGGCAAGATTTGCCGACGGCCCAAAAGCTCAACAACAAGCTGCTGGAGCTGTACCGATTGCTTTTTTTGGAAGGAAACCCCGTTGGTGTAAAAGCTGCTATGGAATTGCAAGGGCTTTGTAGTCGGGAGGTAAGGTTGCCTTTGGTGCCGATGACTGAGGCGGGGGTGCATGCGCTGATGAATGAGCTGGATGCTGGATACTAGATGCTGGATGCTGCGATTTTGGCTTAAATTTGCAAGTAAAATACCAGCGATGGATACCATTGTCATAAAAACGAATAATTCTGCGAAGGCAAAACACCTGGTGGAGCTACTTAAATCTATGGATTTTGTAGCTCAGGTGGAATATTTAGACAAATTCGTCCTGGGGCAAAAACTTTTGGATAAAGTCAATAAAATTGCTGCAAACTCCGAACTGTCCGATATGACGCTGGAACAAGTTAATGAAGAGATAAGTAATTACAGGAATGGAAAATAACCGTGTTGTTGTTAACACCAAAAGAGTATTTCGAGGCTTTTCTCAGCCAATAATAATTTTTTCATGAGCCTACAACAAGCCCCTATTTACTTCGCCTACTCCGACACCCACGGCAAAGGCGTTTTCGCTGGCCGCGACATCGAAGCGGGTGAAGTAATCGAAGTGTGCCCTATTATTTTATTCCCAAAAGAGGAACTCGCCAACGTGCGCCAAACCGTGTTGGACGACTACTATTTCGATTGGGGCGAAAAGGGAGAATGGTTTGCTTTTTGCCTTGGCAATGGCTCGTTGTACAACCACTCCTACAGCCCGAACGCCGAGTACGGCATGGATTTCGAAGCACAAACCATTGATTTTTATTGCATCAAGGATATACCTGCCGGAGAGGAGATTTTCATCAACTATAATGGCGATGCCGATAACCAGAGCAAGGTGTGGTTTGAAAAATAAATAGGACTACAGCGACGGAACGCCATGTTCGCGCAACGCAGCCCGCACACTACCTTGCTCCAGCAACAACTTTTTCGCTGCTTCGTAATCGAGTCCCGTAGCAATTTCTACCATTTTTACCCCGCGATCCACGAGTTTGACATTGCTGAGTTGCATGTCCACCATCTTATTGTCCTGCACCCTGCCGAGCCGTATCATAATGGCCGTGGAGAGCATGTTTAAAGTCAGTTTTTGAGCCGTACCTGCTTTCATACGGCTGCTTCCGGTGACAAATTCCGGACCAACCACCACCAGTATCGGAAAATCAGCCACCGCTAACAAAGGCGCTCCGGGATTGCAGGTGATACAGGCCGTCGCAATACCACGTTCCTGACAAGCTTGCAGGCCATGCAACACATATGGCGTGGTACCGGAGGCTGCAATGCCCACAACGGTATCCCGCGGGTCTATTTGCCAGGCCGCCAAATCTTCCCAGGCTTGGGTTTCGCTGTCTTCTGCATTTTCGACCGCCTTCCGAATGGCCTGGTCGCCCCCGGCGATGATGCCAATGACCCATTCCGGCGGGGCGCCAAAAGTGGGGGGGATTTCGGAGGCATCCAGTACGCCCAGTCGGCCGCTGGTGCCGGCGCCGATGTAGAACAGCCGCCCTCCTTCCTGCATTTTCGGGACAACGGCCTCCACGAGCGCTTCTATTTGAGGGATGGCCTTTTCTACGGCCAATGGTACCAACTTATCCTCTGCATTCATGATGCGGAGCATTTCCCCAGCGCTCATTTTTTCCAAATGGCGGTAGTTGGAGGGAGATTCTGTTATTTTTTCCACGTCATATTTTTTTTCACCACAGAGGACGCAGTGTTTCACAGAGGTTTTCGCAGAGGAAATATGTCTAAAAAACGCCGTGAGCACTAAAAAAACGCTGTGAATACCGCTGTGAAACACTGCATCCTCTGTGGTAATTCGAAGCGCAACAACAACCTGAACCCCTCTTCACCAACCTGAAACCATGAAACCTGAAACCTTGAAACCCCTCTCTAAGCAAACATCCTAAACAAATAAAACAACAGCATCGACATCACAAACGACACGGGCAGTGTCAACGCCCAGGCAATAGCAATGCTGGCGATTGTTTTTCGCTGCAGGTTTTTCACCCCGCCATCAGCCACCATAGTGCCGGCGATGCCGGAAGAAAGAACGTGCGTGGTGCTTACAGGTAGTCCGTAGTAACTGCTCACACCGATGGTCGCTGCAGCGCAAAGCTCCGCGCTGGCACCCTGGGCGTAGGTAAGGTGGGTTTTGCCGATTTTCTCCCCAATGGTCACTACGATCCGCTTCCAGCCAACCATAGTACCGATACCCAAACAAAGCGAAATGAGCAAGACGGCCCAAGTGACGCGGAATTCATAAAACCCTTTTAGCGTCTTTTGTTCCGCTTTGATGATTTGCGCTGGCTCGCCTTTAATTATGCCACCTTTGACTGCAGCATCCAGTTTTTTATTCAAATCCTGAATGCCTTGGCGGATGGCAAATACTTCTTTTGAATCTTTCGCGTGAAAACTATCCAGTTCTATGCTCAAATTCCGGCAAGCCAATGACAGCGGCGAATTTGATACCAAATGGCTGCTGTCGATCGCAACTGCTTGCGCCAAGGCCGATGAAACTTTCTCCACATGCATTTTTGCTTCACCCGCTGAAAAACCGGGGCTAAGCGCAAATTGCACTGGCATAAAGGCCATCATGACCACCATGAGCAAGCCCACGCCCTTTTGACCGTCGTTGTTGCCGTGGAAAAAGCTGACCAAGGTGCAGGTTGTGATAAGTATGCCGCGGATCCAGATCGGCGGCGCTTTTTTGGTGTTGTCGGGTGATTTAAAAATGGTTTTTTTCTTGACCAAAACCCGAAGCATGTACATTAACCCAATGGCTAAACTGAAACCGAAGAGGGGAGAAATAAGCAGCGACATGCCTATATCTTTGGCCTTGTCCCAGTTTGGGCCCATGCCGCCATGGATGGTAAAAAACGCAAACCCACCGCCCAGCAAGGCGCCAATCAAGGTATGAGAACTGGAGCAGGGAATGCCAAAATACCAGGTACCCAGGTTCCAGATAATGGCCGTAATCAAAATGGACAATACCAGCGCAATGTTTTCATTCAAGGACATGGCCATCATATCAGTCAAGGGCATGAGCTTGAGAATGCCCATGGCCACGGCGATACCACCCAGCATGGCGCCCAGAAAATTCCAGCAGCCCGACCAGACCACTGCAAAAACAGGTGGCAAAGTTTTGGTATAAATAACGGTCGCTACAGCGTTGGCGGTGTCGTGAAATCCATTGATAAACTCAAAGACACAAACAGCCAGCAAACTGACGATCAACAACACGGATGCGTTTGCGGAAAGATCCGCGATGAAACCCAGCATCATAGAATAATAGGGATTTAGCAGGTTGAAAATAAGGGCAAAGTAACAAAAAGGGTTTTTTGTACCACAAGCGAAGGTAACCAGCGCAACCGAAAAGCGAGGAAATCCTATTTTAAGTTTAGGATAATTTTTTTACCCTCACTCCTCCTCCATCAGCGGCAACAACACCTCCACCCTTGTCCCCGTCCGCTGCCCTTGTGTCAGGTCTGAAATATCATCAATCTGAATATAAGTATCTTCTTCGCGTCCCTGCAATTCGTGTAGCAGGTTGAGCCGTTCAGTGGTGATTTCCATGCCCTTGGATCGGTGCGTCTGAAAGCCCAATTGTGCCGCTTGTTTTTCCCGGCCTTTGTTGTAGCCCACGCCATCGTCTTCAATGATACAGCGCAGCAGTGTTTCATCATCTTCCACCAGTTCGAAGCGTATGGTCAAGTGGCCTTCCTGGCGGGGCCGCAAGCCGTGTTCTATGGCATTTTCCACAAATGGCTGGATAATCATGGTGGGAATGAGCAATTCATCGAGGTCAAAATTTTTGGGCGCAATGATGGTCGGTTGCAGCTTATTGCGGAACCGCAATTTGCGGTTGATGTCGAGGTAACGGTCTAAAAATTCAATTTCCTGTTCCAGGGTCACCACTTCCAGCTCGGAGTATTCGAGGGTATGGCGCATCATTTTCGCAAATTTTGCGAGGTAGGATTCCGCTTCTGAATTGCGGCTGGAGGTCACCAAGCCCTGGATGGCATTGAGGGAATTGAACATAAAATGCGGGTTCATCTGCGCACGCAGGGCGCGGAGTTGCAGGCCCGCCACCCGCAATTTGGCCATTTGGGTTTCCTGGCGGTTTCGTTCGAGCTGGTAGCGCGCTTCTATTTCCTGCCTTTCATGGTCGCGGAGTTTTTTAAAATGTTGTTGGTTGAGCTCCGTCACCTGGCTTTGCCACTCGAAGGCTTTATGGTAATCGCCTTTTTCTGCGTGTAAATTCGCCAGATTTTGACCTACTTGTGCAAGGTGGTAGAGGTCGTTGCCTTTTTGGCCTACTTCCCAGGCGCGTTCAAAGTGTTCTTCGGCTTGTTCCTGGTTTTCAAGCTCGTGAAACAGCCCGGCGCGCCAGTTTTCGATTTTAGAAAGGTTGGTAAAATCGGCGGGCTTCGACGGCGGGTCGTATTGCGCTGCAGCTTGCCCAAAGAGGTTGAAGGCCCGCACAGCATTGCCGGCAATCATGGCGATGATTCCAAGGTTGCTGAGGGCGTGGGTTTTTGCTTCGGCTTCATTGCTGCCGGCAAATTTCAATACTTTCTCAAAATGTGCTTGCGCCTGTTCGCTGTCGTTGCGGGCCAAAGCTGCGCGCCCGGCGTTCAGGTAATGCCAGCCAAGGCGGGGCCGCAGGCCATGCTTTTCCACGATGGGCAGCACGCTGCGGTAGGCTTCCAGGCTTTTTTCTTTTTCTCCAAGCTTTTCATACAATTCTCCCAAACCGCTAAACACCAGGGTTTGGATGTAATAATCTTTTAAACTCGCTTTTTCATCGAGGCTCAACAAGGATTTTTGCGCTTCCATGAGGTTGTCGAGCGCTTGGCCTATGTTCCCGGAGTGCAGGTGCAGAAATCCTTCGCGGCAAGTGACATGAGCGTGCAAAGAAGGCGGCGCTTCTTCGCTCAAGTACCGGTGCGCACGTGCAAGCGCATCTTCGGCAGGGGTCCAGTCGCGTTGATTCAGGTAGGAAGCGGCCACATCAGCCCATGTTTCGGCCAGTGCCCAAGTGTCAGCAATGCTTTCAAGGATGCCAATGGCCAGTCGCGCATGCATCAAGGACTGGTCGTAACGATGCCACTGATTTTCCAGAAAAGCAGCGCTGCGGTGGTAAGAAAGACGAATATCGAAAGGGCTGTGGGGTGTGAGCAGGCCCGAAAGCTCGTTCAAGGCGCCAGCAGCCTGTTCAAAATCAGTAAAGACCCAACGCGCCAAATTGTCGCTCAATCGGCGCAACAACGTGTGCTCGTCATGGATAACATTTTTTCGCAGTCCTGGCGGCGTGGAGTACATATTTTGTGTGTGGGACAATTGGCCCTGCTGCAAAACTACAAAAATCGCATGGACTTACGCGCTATTCATCAACTCACCCAAGCATACCCCCCTTTACGCCTCGCATTTTTTGCCCCTTGCCCTTGCTTCTTGCTTTTTTGCCCTTTGCCAACTTGCCTCTTAGCTCTGCCGACCAAGCCGCTCCATCACATACATTTTATGGCTGCGCCCAATGGGCAAAGTCCGCTCCGCGATTTCCACTTCGGCTGCCGAGAACGATTCAATTTTATCAATCGCCACCAAAAACGAGCGGTGTATGCGCAGGAAATTATCGGAGCGCATCAGCTCTTCCAATTCTCCCAATTGGTAGTGGGTATTGTAAGCCTTCGTTTTGGTCACAATAGAAACGGCATCTTTCATGCTTTCGATGAACAGGATTTCATCGAGGTAAATTTTTACGGAGCGTTTGTTGACCGTGAAAAAGTAGTACGGCCTGATGGGCGTCGCGGCTGGCACTCCTGGGGCGGCCTGGTCTGCTAAGCGCTGGGGCTGCAACAGTTTGTTCACCGCTTTGGTGAACCGACTAAATTCAATAGGTTTCAATAGATAGTCGGTTACTTGCAACGCAAACCCTTCCACGGCGAATTCGTGATACGCTGAAGTAATGATCACCTGGGGCTGGTGCAACAATGTTTTTAAAAAATCAAGGCCGTTTAGTTTGGGCAGGTTTATGTCCAGAAACAAGACATCTACCGGGTTTTGCCGCACCACATCCAGTGCCTGAATGGCATCATTGCAAACATGGGTAAGTTGCAGGAACGGTGTTTGCCCTACATATTCAGCCAGAATTTCAGCCGCCAGCGGCTCGTCTTCTACGATAACACAACGGAGCACCATAATTTTTTAGTTATGAGTTATGAGTTATGAGTGATGAGTGGGCTACATCCCACAAATCCTAAAGGCTGATGCGCCTTAAAAACGATGCTTGTGGGGGCTATTGTTTCGATGAATGGTTGTTTTTAGTCCATTAAGCACCTTGGGGACTATTCGCTCCCTTATCTTGAGTTGTCCTGCTGTAAGCTTCCTTCCACGTATAAAGGGGAAAGTTGCGCAGAATGTAGCTGTATTTGTACTTTTCCTTATACACGGACGGATGCTTACAGCACGACAACTCAGGGTAAGGGTTATCACATACTCAGCCCTTCAAAACCCCCAATTCCTTCCCTATTTTTGTAAACGCAGCCGCAGCTTTTTCAAGATGCTCCTGTGTGTGCGCCGCTGATATTTGCACCCGGATACGCGCCTTGCCCTGGGCTACTACCGGGTAGAAAAAGCCAACCACATAAATGCCTTCGCCAAGCAATCGACGGGCAAATTCCTGTGCCAATGGCGCTTCATACAGCATGATCGGCACGATCGGGTGTTCGCCGGGAATGATGTCGAAACCCGCCGAGGTCATGGCAGTGCGGAACCACTGGGTGTTGCGCTCCAGCGTGTCGCGCAGGGCAGTGCTGCTGCTCAACAATTCCATTACCTTGATGCTCGCGCCAACGATGCTGGGGGCAACGGTGTTGGAAAAAAGGTAGGGGCGTGAGCGCTGGCGCAGCATGTCCACAATTTCTTTTCGGGCTGCGGTGAAGCCACCACTGGCACCGCCAAGGGCCTTGCCGAGGGTGCCCGTCACAATATCTACCCGGTCAATTACCCCGCGATATTCATGGGTACCGCGACCCGTTTTACCCAGAAAACCGGAAGCGTGACATTCGTCAATGCCGACCATCGCGTCGTAGCGGTCGGCGAGGTCACAAATTTTGTCGAGTTGAGCGATGGTGCCATCCATAGAGAAAGCGCCATCGGTAAAAATCAACTTCCGCCGAACACCTGCAGCTTGGGCTTCTTTCAGGCAATCTTCCAGCGCATTCATGTCGTTGTGCTTGTAGCGCCAACGCTGGGCTTTGCAGAGCCGAATGCCGTCAATGATGCTGGCATGGTTGAGCTCATCGCTGATAATGGCATCTTCTGCACCGAGCAGGGGCTCGAACAAGCCGCCATTGGCGTCAAAAGCAGCAGCGTAAAGAATGGTATCTTCCATGCCCAAAAAATCGGACAGGCGGCGCTCCAATTCTTTGTGAATGTCTTGCGTTCCGCAAATAAAACGCACGCTCGACATGCCATAACCATGCGTTCGAATGGCTTCGATGGCCGCTTCCGTTACTTCCGGGTGGCTGCTTAAGCCCAGGTAGTTGTTGGCACAAAAATTTAAAACATCCGCCTGGGCAGTAGTATCGATAACCGGGCCTTGTGCGGAGGTTATAATGCGTTCTTCTTTAAAGAGTCCGGCATCTCGAATGCCTTGGAGTTCAGCTTGGAGGGCAGGTTTGACTGACGTATACATGTTATTGCTTTAATGATATTCACGAATCAATGATGGCGCAAAGGTAATCGGATACTATATCAGAAAGGAAAGCCTACCGCCAAATTAGGATTAAAATCCGAAGGTTGCATTTTAGAAATCAAATTGCGCACCCAATAAGTATTGGTTGCAGGGTTTTTATAGGGTGTGCGCAGTGCCAATCCAAAGTCGAGCCGGATCACAAAATAGCTGAAATCGCCCCGAATGCCGAAACCAGTGCCTAGCGCGATGTTTTTGTAAGAATCCCAGCGCAGTTGGGATCCGGGACGCTCAGAATTATTGCGCAGTGTCCAAATATTGCCGCCATCTACAAATATTGCCCCTTTAAAATAGGAGAATATAGGAAATCGAAGCTCTCCATTAAACTCGAACCGAAAATCGCCCGCCTGGAAAAATGGTTGCGTCCGCACAGGTTCCCCCAAAGGATCCAATTCAAGGTAGCCGCCTGGCCCGATCTCCCGGATACGAAAAGCGCGAATACTGTTTGGCCCACCCACGAAAAACTGCTTGACATAAGGCAGCGTCTTGCTATCGCCAAAGGGAACACCTACCCCGACGCCAACGCGTACTGCAGCTGCAAGTACTTTGGAAAAATTCCGGGTATAAACCCCATCCTGGTCCACGCGCCAAAACTCGGAGAAACTCAGGTCGCCCACTTTCCAGTCTTCTTTCCCAAATGCCGCTCCCCAAGCGCGGTTGGCAGCCAAAACCTCCAGGCCAGACATTTCACCGTTAAATCGGTACGTCCAGCGTTCCCCAAAACCATTCACCCTGCTGGTGTAATTATAATTGAAGGAGCGCAGAAAAAAGCTCGTAAACAATTGATTGTCAAAACTAAGCTTCAAAAAGGTACTCGGTGTTAATTGGGCGGCAAAACGCGGACGCAATACCTCTATCCCAATATGATCCCAGGAATATTGGTGTTGCGCATTGGGCCGCAGGCTGTATCCAAAAGAGGCATTGAACAAGTTGTATTGATAAAAATCGGTTACCCTGAGGTAGTCATAGTTCATTGCTATGCGCACCGTAGCATTGCTGCGCATTTGTTGGTAATACTGCGATGAAATCAATGTTTTATTACCAACATGCGCCTTGCTCATCAGTTTCCAAACACCCAGGTAATCAAAAAACCGGGGCAGCGAAAGTTCATTCTGGATCCTGAATTCCTGTGCATAAATCAGGCGGTTGGCTGAAATGTCGAATTCGATGTTGTAATTGGCTGTACTGCGCAAGTTTTCGGCACCCCGGAATAAATTTCGATTGTTGATAATGCCCGAGGGTGAAATGCCGATCAAGCCACCATTCAATGAGCTGTAATTGAAATCGAAAGCACCACCGACGGTAATGCGCTCATTTGGGGATAGGTTGACCACGACATTCATCAGCCCCTCCTGGGTAGAATCCTGCACTGGCCGAACGGATACAAAACGGTACACCCCGAGGCTGTTGAGACTGCGCAGGGTTTTATCGAAATCTTTTTGGTTGTACAGCTGGCCAGGGCGAATGGCAATCGTTTTATAAATGCGGTCGGGACGCACAAAAAACTTGGGCTCTACCGCTGCGAAATACACACCGTCGATGGTCGTATCGCGGCGCAAAGCGGTCACTTCAGGTACCACGCCAGAATAGACCTCTACTTTCCCAATTCTATAAGTTTTGTGCATGGTAGAATCGTTGAAAGGCAATAATTCTACCTGAACATTCGCCCTGGTACCCGTACTGTCACCATTAAACTCCACAAATTGGGGGATGAAATAAGCATACCCCCGCTCTTTCAGGTCGTTGGAAATGCGCAACTTTTCAGCTTCGAAGAGTTGTCCGTCGAGTGGCGCGTTGGGCTGGAGCGCCGAGCTGCCTGCTAAACTTTTTACAATTTCGAGCACTTGCGTATCGCGGCTTTGATACGCAATCTGATTTATGGTGTAGCGCGGCCCGAGTATTAGGTCATACACCACACCTGCCTTGTTTGTCCCAATTTGCTGTGAACTGAATGAACAAGTGGCCGTGAAATAACCCCGCTGTCGCATTTGGTTCTGGAAGTTATTGACGGTGCGTTTTGCTAAAGTTGAATCGTAAATAGCAGGCGCCTCGGCTTGTTTGGAGATGATCCAATTGGCAAACTTGGATTTTCGCCCTCTGTATTTGTAAAACAACCAAAGCCGCGTGTGGAAAAAACCAAAATTTTTAGTGTTGGGTTTCTGGCGATACAGTGGGGTTAGCTCGTACGAGAGCGCCTGCCGGGCTCCAAGGCTGAGCTTTTTTTCTGATTTTACATGCAGGGAATTGCGTACCAGCAAGCGCTCGCCTTTGCTGGGGTCAAGGTGTTTGGTGACGTTGCAGGAGGCGAGGAGCATCATCAGCAGCAACAACTTCCGGGAAGTTAATAGCAAACGCTTGAGCGTCTCGGCTGTTCTTAACTTCACGGAAGTTTTAAACTTCCGAGAAGTTTCACGCGATTTGGTAAAAGTATTTTTCAGGAAAAAAAACATACGAACTAGAGCAATAAAGCATTTGCGCCTCATTTGTAGCTGCAAAAGTCGGGAAAAAATTCGCCTCGACAGGTTATGCTCCTCCTGTTCGCAAAATCTTTGCATTTAAAGGGGGGGACATACACCCCTTAACCCATCTTTTTGACCTTCTCTAACACCTTCATTTCCATCGACTTTTTAAAGTCAATGATGCGCTCCAGCAATGCAGCGTCGCTAATGGCCAACATCTGTGCGGCCAATATACCAGCGTTTTTGGCCGCATTGAGTGCCACGGTGGCAACAGGCACCCCTTCCGGCATTTGAAGGATGGACAATATACTGTCCCAACCATCAATGGAGTTGGATGATTTCACCGGGACACCAATGACGGGCAGGGGTGAAATGGCTGCGACCATACCCGGTAAATGTGCCGCACCGCCGGCCCCGGCTATCACCACACAAATGCCGCGTTTATGTGCGGTGCGCGCAAACTCGAACATCCGCTCGGGTGTGCGGTGCGCCGATACGATGGTCATTTCAAAGGGGACTTGCAGCTCCGTAAGCACATCTGCGGCTTTTTGCATAACTGGCAGGTCGGAATCGGAGCCCATGATGATGGAAATCATAATTGAGTGTTTTGTTTTTTATCGCGCCAATTGAAAGACCTGGGGAGCGGCATTGTTGTTAGAAACCAGGAAAAGCGGTTTGCCGCCGGCGCTGCGGAGTATTTTCAGGTCGCGGGCTTCTTTCGTTGCCCAAAAACCGGAGTTGCGGGCTGGTATGGGGCTGAAATCACCTTTTCCTTTGTTCTCCAGCAAAAGGCCGTTGCCGGCATCCAACGGGCCACTTTCCACCTGTTGGCCGTAGTCGTTGCCGACGATGAGGATGTCGAGGTCGCCGTCGTTTTGCCAGTCAAAAACCTGGATGGCATTTACTGGAGCGATTTGGGCTTCATTGGGCAATTTTTTCATGGAAAACTTGCCATTTTCATTGATAAAAACAGCAGATGCCAAATAATTGCAGCGCAAATTCTGGGCAGATTTCAATTCTGCTTCAGGATAAACATCTGTGATGCTTGCTTTTGCATAATTGATCGTGCGCACATATTTCTTTCGCAGACCGGGCAGTTGTTTGATCAATACCTCTCGGGTGGCAACGGGAAATTCATGATTGCCCTCCATCTGTGTCATAATCGGGTCAATACTGCCATTATCGTCAAAATCTTTGGCATACATCCTCAACGGGGCTTCGGGACTGGCCATGTATCGGGTATTGAGGCCAATGTTGCCCGCAACAAAATCCATGTCGCCATCGCCATCCAGGTCGGCTGCCTGGAGGCTGCGCCAAAATCCTTCTGTACCTTCAAGGCCAAATTTGGCTGAAACATCCTCCAATTTTCCATTGTTGACGGCGAAAGCACGCAAGGGCATCCATTCGCCCGCGACCAACAATTCTTCCTTTTTATCGCCGTCCAAATCGGCCCAGATCATGGCGCGTACCAATCCCAGGTTTTTGAAAGCTGGCGCTAACTGGTCTGTAGCATTCACGAAAGTGCCTTTATCGTTCCGCCACAGCATACTTACGGGCGTTGCGGGATATTTCCCCGGCACACACCAGCCGCCGAACAGGAGATCCTGATCGCCATCACCGTCGATATCGTGGGCGCTCACCGCGTAAATGGAATTGAATTCCAGCGGGAAACCCGATGTTTTTTTACTGAAGTTTCCTTTACCATCGTTGAGGTAAATACGGGCCGCATAGTTGGGCGAATTAGCCGGAAAGGTGTTGCCGCCGGAAGCGATCAACAGATCAAGATATTTGTCGCCATCGGCATCGAAGAACACTGCGCCCGTGTCCTCATATTGTTTGTCAGCGTCCCAAACAGTGGTAGCGCTGATTTGAAAATTGCCATTTTTCTGCAAAAAAAGCTGCCCGGCTGCACCTGCTGCATTGCCGATGTAACAATCGTCCTGGCCATCGCCATTCACATCGCCCACAGCTATGCAAGGCCCTGGGCAGGACATTTTCCAGGGCAACAACCGCTCATTGTTGAAGTCCTGAACATCATCTTCTTTGTGGACAAATGCAGGTGCCGTGCTTCCCTTCATGGCAGTAGGGCCGCCGCCAGGCCAAGTGATTTTGCCCGGTTTTGCATTGGCAATATCCACCGTTAAGCGTTGGTTGGCGCGCACGTTTTGGAGGCTGACCAGTTTGTTTCCCGGAAACTCCACCTCCACCACATCAGCCTGTATTGCAGCGCCGAGGCCGTAATGTAACAGTGGTTCTACGGACGAGAAAAACCCACGGGTAGGGGTAAGCTCGTCGATGTAAACGTTGTCGCCCACTTTCACTCGAATTTTTGAACCCACCGCAAAGGTGTTGGGCGCTGCGCCGACGAGCTTGATTTGAAGCCAGGATCCTTTGTTGTTTTCAACTGCCCGGTTTTTGTATACGAGCGCCTCCGAGTCAAGGTTATTGATAATCATGTCCAGGTCACCATCATTGTCCAGGTCGGCGTAAGCCGCTCCATTTGTAAAGGTTAGGTCGGTGAATCCCCAGGCCGTGCTGACATTTTCAAAGCTCAGGTCGCCCTGGTTTCGAAAGCAGTAGTTTTGGATGGGCGTGCTTGGGATGAGATTGAGGAAGTCATACACATCAGGGGTGTTTTTGGGGGTCAATCCACCTTTGCGCATCATTTCATCAATGGTAAAATTGATGTAATCGAGGTTGCTCATGTCGCGCAAGTATCCGTTGGCGACAAAAATATCGCGCCAGCCATCGTTGTCATAATCTTGTATCAGGGGTGCCCAGCTCCAATCTGTTTGGAACACGCCGGCCAGGCAGCCGATTTCGCTGTAGCTGCCGTTGCCGTTGTTGAGTTGCAGCACGTTGCGCATTTGCTGGTTACCGTACCCGTACTTGGTAAGGGTTGTCTGGCGGTCTACGGTCATGGTATTCATCAGCTCCTGGCGGCGTACGGCTGGTTCTGCGAGCATGTCGAGCGCCATAATATCGTTGAGGCCGTCATTGTTGATGTCGCCAAAATCTACGCCCATTGTGTGATTGGAATGGTGGCGGAATACGTTGTTGACCTTATTGGTAAAATTGCCGGGTTGTTGGGCATTGTTGAGGTAAACGAAATCTGGATCGACGTAGTCATTGCCCACCATCACGTCTTTGAAGCCATCGCCATTGAGGTCCAAAACGGTGACGCTGAGCGAAAAACCGCGATTGTACACACCTGCTTTTTTGGTAATATCGCTAAAGGTATTGTCGCCGTTGTTTTGGTAAAGACGGTTGGATTCATAGGGGAGTTGTGGCTCTAAAATTCGTTCGAAACGACCATTGCCGACATCGCGTACCCGTACGGAGCTAACGTTGGCATAATCTATCGGGTGGTTGATGATGTAGCAATCGAGGTCGCCATCGTTGTCGCAATCAAAGAAATTGGCACAGTTTGAAGGAAAATTGTCGGCAAGGCCGTAGGTCTGGGCGTTTTCAGTGAAGGTATTGTTTTTGTTGTTGATAAACAGCAGGTTGCGGCTGTCCTCGTTGGGTTTCAGGGTGGTGCGGCACACATAAATATCCTGCCATCCGTCCGCGTTGATGTCGACAATGGTCACACCGGTTTTTTGGCCTTTCGGGGCTTCAATACCGGCGGATTGAGAAATGTCTTCAAAATTCAAACCTCCTTTGTTGAGGTATAATTTGCAGGTGCCGATGGTGCTGGTGAAGTACACATCTTGTAACCCGTCGTTGTTGATATCCAGGATGCCCACGCCGCCGCCGTTGTAGAGGTAAGCATCGGTCACAATGTTGAGCTCATGTGTTTCTTTTACCGTGTTGCTGAATGAAATCCCTGTTTCAGCAGTGCTCATTTTTTGGAAAAGGGCATCGCCCGGGGCAGTGTATTGCACGGGTGTGTAGGCCCTGCTCAGTTTGGTTGACTTGTCTTTGCCACAGGCGGCGAGGAGCATGCAAATGGTTAGGGTATAGAGCAGTTGTTTTTTATATTGAATCATTGCAATTGCAGTTTTTAGCACGCAGTTCTTTTAGTACATTTTTTCAACACACATTTTTTCAACACATGGAGACATAGGGACATAGAAAACATAGCACGACAAACACGACATAAATTTTCTCGCACAACGGTACTACGGCCACAACGTCGAGATGCTTTTGGTCAAAAATCCCTAGAAACAACCAAGAGCGAAGCCTTTTGCGTTGTGGTCGTAGTGGCGTTGTGCGAGATTTTTTTTGTCGTGCAACTATGTTTTCTATGTCCTTATGTGTATATGTGTTAAAAAAACATGCGTTTAGTCCCGCCAAGCATCCCTGGCTTCACTCATTGACCAAGCCGCTCCCGCATTCTCAATCGCATTAAACATAGGCAACCACTCTGCCGGGCCAGCCGACTGTGTGAGTATTTCATGGCGGCGCATTTGCAGGATGATGTCTAGCGGGTCGATGAGCACCGGGCAAGCTTCCACGCAGGCGTTGCAGGTGGTGCAGGCGTGAAGTTCTTCCGGGGTGATGCGATCGAATAAGGATTTGCCGTCGTTGTATTCCTCCTGCTTTTGATTCCCCGCTTGAATTTCCTTGCCAATTTCTTCGGCGCGGTCGCGCACGTCCATCATCACTTTTCGGGGCGAAAGTTTTTTCCCGGTTTGGCTGGCGGGACAGGCCGCTGTGCAGCGCCCGCATTCTGTACAGGAATAGGCCTGCATCACGTTTTTCCAACTGAGGGATAATACATCGTTGGCGCCAAATTCAAAAGCGGCAGGCGCATCTCCTCCTGGAGCAGTCATTCCGGGCAATGGTTCCAATCCCATCATGGCGCGCACTTCTCCTTGAATTTCGGGCATGTTGCTCATTTTCCCATTGGCCGAAAGCTTGGCATACCAGGTGTTGGGGAAGGCCAATATGATGTGCAAGTGTTTGGAATAGGGCAAATAACACAGAAAGGCAAATACGGTAGAAATATGCAGCCACCAACCAAAACGCTCGATGGCAATGACGGATGTATCACTTAGGTGTCCAAACAGCATCGGCCCAAGCCAAGTGCTAATGGCAAAACTGCCTGTTTCATGGTAATGCTCCAGTCCTCTTGACTGCAACACTTTATCCCCGCCATTCATGCAAAAAACGCCCACAATAAGGATAATTTCAGCCAACAGAATCAAGTTGGCATCCAAAAACGGAAACCCTTTCATTTCAGGCTTCCAGAAGCGTGGGATGCGCAGCAGGTTTCTACGTGCCAGAAAAATGATGGTAGCTACAAAAGCCAGGACGGAGAGTATTTCAATAAAACTGATGACAAACGTGTAAAACCCGCCCAACATCGGCGCAAAAAAGCGGTGCGTACCAAACACCCCGTCCACAAAAATTTCAATCAACTCTATCTGTGTGATGACAAAGGCTGCGTATATAAAAAAGTGCAGTATGGCCGGCAGCCAATTTTTGAACATCTTTTGCTGACCAAATGCGACAAATAACACATTGCGCCAACGCTCGGCAGCATTGCCCGTTGTTGGCTCAGCCTTGCCCAACATAATGTTGCGGCGAACCCGACTGAAGCCTTTAAAGGCAAACCAGCCGCTAAGGCCCGTCAGTATCAGAAACAGAATGGATTCCATAGAATTAATGTGATAATTTTATGATGTGATAATGTGATAATGGGGGCAATGTGATAATTTGGTAATGGCTGTAAAAAAATGCAGCGGCGAAGTTAGCACTTCCACCGCTGCATTGCGTCATTCATAGTGTATCCTGCTGGGCAAAAACTACATTTTCAGCACCCGGAGCAGAATTAAGTTGTAGTTTACGGGGTCGAATAAGCGTAACATGTAAACACCTGGAAGCTCTTGGCTGAATTGTAAGGTAGTCGCACCACCATTGAAATTCAAGTCGCCAGCTTTCAACAATTGTCCATTGGCATTCGATAACTCAAAGTGCATGAGCCCTTCGAAATCCGCTTTGATGCTGAGGATGTCCCGAACAGGATTGGGGAATGCTACCACACGGAAAGCAAGGCTGTTGGTGCCCGAAAGAGAGTCTACCAAGCCATTGCAATCGTTGTCGAGGCCATCGCCCAAAATCTCTACCAGGCCGGGATGAACCATTGGGTTGTTGTCGTTGCAGTCGAGGCCATTGTCCGTATAAGAAATTGGTGCTGGGAACAAACAAGTTGCAATCGCTAAATCTGGGTTGCCGTAGCCATCACCGTCACCGTCGGTGTAATAGTTGTAGATTACCAATCCTTCATCAAACTCACCGTTGCAGTCGTTGTCCAGGTCGTCGCACAGCTCCGGGGCACCAGGATAAATGTCAGCGTTGCCGTCGTCACAGTCAAGGGCATTGTCGGTATAGCCAAGAGGTGCCTGGCCCAAACAATTAGATACGAAGCTAACCATGTCGCCAAAGCCGTCGCCATCAAAATCAATGTAGTAGGTATTGAAGACCAATCCCTCTTCTGCTACCCCATCGCAGTTGTTGTCGATGCCATCGCATGTCTCTGCTGCCCCTGGGTGAATGGCCGGGTTGTTGTCGTCGCAGTCGAGCGCATTGTCGGCATAACCGGTCGGAATTTGGCTGAAGCATATTGAAATCGTGTTGGCCAGATTACCGTAGCTATCGCCGTCGCTGTCCAAATAGTAGGCATAAAACGTGAGACCATCATCTTCCATACCATTGCAGTTATTATCGATGTCGTCGCAAATTTCCACAGCATTCGGGTTGATGTCCGGGTTGTTGTCGTCGCAATCGAAACCATTGTCGGAATAGCCTATTGGCGCTGCTGTGAGGCAGGTGTCCATGTGTAGGGCTGCGTTGCCAAAACCGTCACCATCAGCATCTACAAAATATGTAGTGATGATGATGCCGTTGTCAATCAAGCCGTCGCAATCATTGTCGATGCCATCGCAGATTTCAGCAGCGCCCGGGGAAATGGCCGGGTTGTGATCGTCACAATCTTCGAAGCTGTAATAGCCGTCGCCATCGCCGTCGTTGTAAAAAAGTTCTTTGCTCAGGTTGTAAGAAGCGACGCCACATTTTGTCCCGATAACCCGGCCGGGAATATCGTCAACTGGAGGGTGAATACTTCCCCAAATCCGCGACAGGCTTGTTTCATCGGATGCGTCGCGGTAGGTAGCCCATTGCAGGATGACATCTACGCTGGGTCCCTTTTCCAGTCCCAGGAAACCGCTGTTGGCACCTATATGGTACTCTGCCATGCCCCCGGGAAAATATTCGTCGCCCGTCAGGAGTGTCAAGGCTTCTGCTGCCGAGCGGGAATAAGTAGAGTGCCCGGAAATATAGCCAGCAAAAGGTGGGGTCACAAAAGTGTTGCGTTGATATGGCCACCATCTTTCTGCCAAAATCCAGCCCACGCCTGCAATTTCGGTTGCAGGATTGCTGATGTAGGGGTGGCCGCGCCAGGTATAGAACTTTATCTTGCCGATATTTTGACCAGAAGGGCCTTCGAGTGGGTCGCCAGCTTCTACCAATTCAATGATACCGGGAATCAGTGGCACTCCTGCCGGGTGGTAATGTGGCAGTCCCGGGTCGCTGCTTTGGCCCTTGTCGGCCATGTAGCGCAGTGCCGTGACAGGCCTGCCGTTGTCGTACTTACCCTTGATTCCCCAAGCTGAAATAGCGGCATCATGCACCGCGCCGCCTAAGACCATGTAGGCTTTGGTATCATACTCCAAAGCATCCAACACTGCGCCTTTGCCGTTAAACTTTCGCACAAAATCGGGGTGATCCATGGCTTTGTTAAAAATGGAAAACCAGTGTCCCGGTGGCGTTTCAGAACTTGGCCCATCTGCCCAAAACTGGGCTAAAACACGGGTATAATCACCCCTGGGCACCATTTGTTGTTGGTATGGCTGGCCAGTTTTGGGATTTACTGTCCGTCCATGGGCGCCCGATATTCCCCCGTCTTCGAATTCGTAAAAACTTTGGTACTCAGCCAGTGTTTGCGGGAAGGGCGTTTGGTTGTTGCCTACAGAAGCAGGTGAAATATCCCACATCACCCCGTCATTGGGATCAAGATGACTATTCCAGGAGACTACCATTGAATGGTTCCATTTAAAAGCCTCAGAGGGATCTCCGTTGGCAGTAGTATCCAACATCGGTGGAGGTCCTGGATCATGGTACACATACCAGTTGATGCCATTGCGTACGAAAGTATCTTTATCAGCAGCTGTCATAGCAAATGGAACCACACGCCCCCATTCCGGACTTTGGAATACTTGAATGGCTGGAATTGGATTGCCATTCTGGTCGATAGCGCCAGGTAGATTCAGCGGTTGCCAATGGTTGACATCCAAAATATTGGGAGCGCCAGCCAAGGCCATATTCAATGGCGGGTTTAAGGGGAAATAAGTGTTGTTGGCATAGTTGCCCTGTTCATTGGCTCCATCGGTATTGCTGTAAAAAATCAGGCAGTAGCCGATGTAATTGCCTAAGGCCGCAGGATCGCCAGAAGCATAATTCGTGGAAAAATTATTGGTATCATAGCCCAACTCCATCATATAGTTGTTGAAGCGGGTAATGCTTGTGAAGGCATTGGGTGAGTATTGGAAACGGCGAACCAGTACACGGTATACTGCATAACTCATGGCCATGCGGCGGGCAGCTCCAATATCAGCAGGCACCGGCGCACCCTCAAACTGACAATTGTAGGTACCCAGCGCTTTTCCAAGAAAATAGGTATCGGCAGTACCTGAGGTATCGTACGCTGCCCAGGCATCGTACATGGCCAAAGAAGTGTGAAACAGGTTGCGGGCATGCACCGGAGGGCGGGCAAAATCCTCCCGGATAGCCTGAATCAGTAGTTCGTTCCAACGACGCGCCACGGACTGTTGAGCTGTTGCATTTTGGCATAAACCTGAGGTCAGGAAAATAAAAACTGCAACACTGCGAAGTAAAATTCTTTTCATGAGCAAAAATAAACTTTGAATATTCAGCAAGGAAAAAGCCCAAAGATCAGTCTCAATTGTAACAATCAGCTTAGAACAAGCTTAAAAAGTTTGAATAAATACCCAAAAACTGCTCTGAGTAACAGACTTTTGCATTCAAGACCCATTAACTTTGACATTATGCAAATTCTCAACGACCGTCAAATCCGACAAAAAATAAAGCGCATCGCCATCGAAATGCTCGAGCATCATTATGGCGAAGCCGAAATTATCCTCGCTGGCCTGAACAACAACGGCCTAGGCTTTGCAAAGCTCTTAATGGCCGAATTGCAGCCGATAGCGCCCAAAAATACCAAAATCACCCTTACCAGCATCCGGCTCAACCCCGCCAACCCGGTGGAGTACGAGCCCAGCATTGAGCTGCCCGCCGAAGCCCTGCGCAACAAACCCATCATCATTGTCGACGATGTGGCCAACACTGGCCGCACTATTTTTTACGCCGTGCAGCCCCTGTTGAAAGCAGTACCCAAAAGGGTGGAAGTCGCCGTATTGGTCGACCGCAAGCACAAATCATTTCCTATGAAAGCCGATTATGTCGGGCTTTCGCTGGCGACGACGCTGCTGGATAATATTGATGTGCAGATATTGGGGGTGGAAGAAATGGCCGTCTTCCTCGCTTAAACGCGAGGGGTTTCCGGTTTCAAGGTTTCAGGTTGGGAAAAAGGGGTTTCAGGGTTTCAGGTTGGCTTCGCGCTGGGTTTAAGTGATTGTTTTTAGGAAAGCGGCTGTGTAAGCGATGTCTGGCTAATTTCCCCGCAAGATTTGTAATTTCGTGTCCAGAGCGAGAAAACTGCACAAGCTTAAGTCAGGCTGCGATTCTCTGGCTAAGTTTATTTTCCAACATTTGCCGATGAATTTGTAAAAGCATGGCTTGTGTAGATTTCTCGACTTCGCTCGAACTTTCCGCAGCAGACGGGCATAACGTGATACTCATTGGCCTGCCCGGCACTGGTAAAACCAAGCTGTCGCGGCGCTTGCCCACCATACTGCCGCCACTGACACTATAGGTAAAACCGTAGTTTGTTGATTTGGAAAATCAAAATTATATGTTTTGCCTTTTTCTAAACCTTTATTTTTTTAACGAACCATTGAATTACAAAAAATGAAAAAAACTACATCCTTCCTGCTCTTTGCTTTTCTTTTGCTTTGGCTACCATTGGCTCAATCTCAAAGTTATGACTACGAATTCTGTATAGGAGGCTTTGACCCACAATCATTGTGCGCTCGGCCAGGTGCCGAACCACCTGGGCTCCCTGATTTGGGAATAGAATATACTTTCCCGCAGCTATTCACCTGCAATGGTATCTCTGCTGTACTTGAGCCAGCCGATGCAGGCGAAATACTTAATTTTAGCTGTGAAGTTTCCGCCTCAGGCTGTAAACCAAAAGTATGCGTCCGTTGGGACAAGCCAGGGTATCACAAAATCAAGGTATTTTACCAGTGTACATTTTATCTTGGGAGCCTTACGCGTACCGTATATGTCTCTCTAGCCAGGGTAAATTATGCCCAGTTCTCCTTAAGCGGCATTTCGAACTGCCCTGCCCCCAACTCTTCGATCACAGTAAACCGCAGTTCTGTTAGCAGTGGCCCAGTAAAGAAGCACAGGATTTTGGCATACGAAATTGATGCCAGCAACATTATCTTCAATCCGCCCGTGTACGACTCTGGCTGGCAGAATGGCGACATGGTCAGCAAAACAGTAAACAGCGGAAACGGTCTAAACTTTGTTGCTGGAAAGCGTTACAAGATCCGATTTATGACCCAGAGTGCCTGCGGCGCGTATGATGTGATTGGCAACACCATTATTATTGGTGCGGGGAACACATCTCCTGTAACTGAATTTCGGGTCAACAACTCCAGCAATTTCCCGGTTGCGCTCTACACCTGCACCGCCTTGCCGATGATCATGAACGATGCCACCACATTCCCTGGTTGCAATCCGGCGCTATCAACGGCAAGAATCACGATGGAAATGGCAGCCAATTGTAATGCCAGTATACTTAAAACAGCAGTCGTGCAGACCGTTCCGTATGCAAGTGCCTATAATTTGAGGACACTCTTCCCAGTATATACCGGTGCCCCTGGCCTCTATCGGATAACCTACGAACTTCAAGGGTTGACGGGTTGGCTTCCTGGCGTGACGCACTGCGTTTCAGTCAATGGGCTCAATGCTTCCAACGCAGAGTTCAAATTGAAAGCCCCGAACAACGGGGTTGACATCAACCGCGATGATACTGACCCTAATGCTGCTAATGTCCCATTGGGCGATTTGTCTTGTGGCCTCTATCTCCTGAACACCACCAGTGAAGTGGGCACGCTCGACTATTACAGGGTGGAAATATGGAGGACAAATGGAAACAGCAACATCGAAACCATCCTCAACTCAGGAAATATTCCCATCACGCAACAAGCCCCCTTCCCGTTCGGCTATGATTTCAACCCGCCCACAGGGCTTTATTTCTTCTTTTTGAACCCTGCAAACAAGCAGAATTATCGTTTCCGGGTACGGTTCACGGTTCACGATACCTGTGGAGAAACCTACAAGGAATCGTATTTCAAAATTACAACGGCCTGCACGGGTTGCCTTACTACTGGCGGAAATGGCAGCGATACGGATTTTGTAGAAGTGCCGATGGAAGAAGTACAGGAACGGCAATTGTCTATTGTTCCTACACCAGCTTCCGTATTAGTGGCTCCTAATCCCGTAAGCGATGTCCTGAACGTTCGGTTTGACCTCCAACAAGTGGGCAATGCAGATTTCGGGTTGTTCGACGCCGAAGGAAGGCAAGTCATCCGTTTCCAACGTCAGGTGGACGATGCTCCCCTGTTGCTGGAAGAAACCTTTGATGTTTCCCAACTCCCCTCAGGGCTTTACTTCTGGCGCTTTGTATATGGGACACAGCTTGAGTCTGGCAGGGTAGTCAAAAACTAAGCACCGTAAGACATGATTTCAAGGGCATATCGAGCGTTATCTTTGTTCTCGGTATGCCCTTCTTCTTTTTTTGCCCCTACGTTTCTGAGTATGCACAAAAACTATCTGTTCCTGATTTTCTTGGCGACAGCACCACACATCCCACTCTTGGGCCAGGCCAACTTGGTGCGCAACCCCGGTTTTGAGTCCACAAATACCTGTTTACTGGAAGGATTCTGGGGTTTGGACACCACTTGGTTCAACGACCCGGTGCTTTACCGCTCCGCCCCATTTTGGATATCAGCCAATCGGGAATCCCCAGATTATTGCAACGCCTGTCAAAGTGATGGTATTTTTTATTCGGTGCCGCTCAATGCCCAAGGCTTTCAATATGCAAAAGAAGGGCAAGCTTATATGGGTATTATTGCGTATGAAATAAATATCCCCTTTGTTCCCAATGGAGAATCTAGAGAGTATGTCCAAACACGCCTTAAAAGCAGTTTAGAGCCTGGTGCCATCTATCGTGGGCGTTTCTTTGTGTCGCCGAGTTATGAAGTGAACGGAAAGTTCAATGTTGTTGCTATTGACGGCATGGCGATGGCGATTACCCGAAAACCACCTGTCAATAAATCAACCCCTATTCTGGTGAACCCTACCAGCAAGTCGGCCATTATTTTAGAACCACAAGTCGTCAACCGAGGCGTATTTCCGCGTGACACAGGTGCCTGGCAAGAGATTTGCGGAATTTTTAAAGCAAGCGGCGGAGAGGAGTGGCTAACCCTTGGAAATTTCTACACGCGTCAGAACAGTGACACTCTCATTTTCAGGCCTGCCCCGAACCCTTCATCGGAATCAGCTGGTATCTTTAGAGCCTACTACTTCATTGATGATGTTTCGCTTGTAAAAGTGAGCGAACCAATTTTTCAGGTGCGCGACACGGCTGTTTGCGCTTTCCCATTTGCGCTTTCGGCACGAGCAGGCTTTAGCCAATATCAGTGGAGCACAGGCGACAGTACTCAAACTATCCTGCTCAACGCTCCTGGAGAATATTGGGTTCGGATACACCTTCCGGGTGAGTGCACCAGCGTCACAGATACCATTACGGTAACACAAAAAGCACAAAAGACACTTTCCCTTAGTGACACATCCATCTGTGCCGGCTTACTGCCCTTGAAATTGGTGGCGCAACCCGGCTTTTCCAGTTATGAATGGAGTAACGGTAGCAATGCGTCCCAAACGAACATCTGGGTTTCAGGGTCGTACAGCGCAGCCGCTACTTACGAATGTGGGACACTCCGAGACACCTTCCAAGTCGAAGTAATGGAGGAGGTGCCAGATTTTGAGTTGGGAGATTCTTTAAACCTTTGCGTCAATGACCAAGATATAACAGGTAGGCTAGAACCATCCACAGCACTCCCAAACTATGAGTGGTCAACGAGTGCCGAGTCTTCATGGATATCGGTAAGCGCTCCGGGCCTTTATTGGCTTCGTTCTTCCAATTTTTGTGGGGAGAAATCGGACAGTATAACAGTGATGGGATGCCCTTCCAGAATTTATATGCCAAATGTTTTTTCCCCCAATGGAGATGGAGAAAACGATGTTTTCAATGTGTATGGGCGAAATATTGGGGCACTGACGCTCCAAATCTTTGATCGTTGGGGCAGCCTTGTTTATCGAGAAACAGGCAACGAATTCTTGGAAGGTTGGGATGGCTCATTTAGAGGAAGTCCCTCAAGCGCGGGGGTCTATATTTTTACTGTCCATTATATGGATATCCAGACAGGTCAGTATAAGAGCGTTGAAGGTTCCGCCACCCTAGTTCGATAATGGCTCACCGGGCCATGCCCAGAAACGCGCTCCCCAACCAGTTAGAATCCGCTTTTATCAGCGTGTCGAGCGTTTGGTTGGCGCCGCTGGCGCAGGGGATTACGTTCGATCTGTAGGGCTTAACATGTAGGGGTTAAACATATAGGCATATTTTTAAAAACATAGGTACATAGGACACATAGGCTTTTCAAGTTTTGGATATTTAATATCTTAGACTAAGCGAAGCACCTTCTATGTGTCCTATGTGCCTATGTGTTTAATTCAAATAGAAATACAGGATGTATTTCATTTCTCGAGGCGACCGCGAAGCGGTCGTTCAGAAAGAACTTTTGCCATTGGTTAGTGTTCTCAAAAGGATTACAATATCTCGACTTTCAAAACCACTTTGTGTTGACTATGACAAAAAAAATTATCTATTCTGCCGTCCTTGTTATCGGTTTAGGGCTTACAATGTTAAGCTGTAAGAAGGACGATTCCCAGGACAGGGATAAATTTCTTGGAACCTATTCCGTGGCAGAATCATGCAGCATCATTGGAATGGACAACTATGAAATTACGATTACGGAATCTGGTTACCGACATTTCCCACCCCTATTCGATAAAATAGTATTTTCGATATTGGGATCCAAGTAGGTCTAAAATTTTCAGATGCAGGGGTTTCATGTTCAATACACTTGGCTTTTTGTCCATGTAAAGCACATGAATACCGTTGAAACAAGAGAAAACCCATCTTGCTGTCGGGTTTTTAACTTCTTTTCCGAGTTGATTGGGCAAAGTTTTGTTTTCTTGTTGTAGTTT
>Ga0105055_10000337_pt1 | contig 70162 bp, 62 predicted proteins | sample BON03_FD_78090 | JGI IMG/M metagenome (GOLD analysis project Ga0105055, IMG submission 78090) | Freshwater microbial communities from Lake Bonney liftoff mats and glacier meltwater in Antarctica - BON-03 | ecosystem: Environmental > Aquatic > Freshwater > Ice > Glacier meltwater | place: Lake... | reverse complement strand
GGACGGTGGACGGTGGACGGTGGACGGTGGACGGTGGACGGTGTGGACGGTGGACGGTGGACGGTAGACGGTGGACGGTGGACGGTGTGGACGGTGGACGGTTTCGCCGATCCTCGGCGTGGGAGGGTGCTATTTTATGGCGTTATTGGCTTGGTGGATGTGGCGTTGGCCGTGGAGTACGAGGTATTCGAGGGTGTTGCCGAGGGTGAGTTTGAAAAAGCCGGAGGGCCCCCAGCCAATTTTGGCTCTATTGATATCTACATCACGGGCAGCCAGGATGTTTCGGAGTAGACGTTCGGAGTTGATCAAAAATGTTTTGATGACCTCTTTGCCCATTGGTTGGTGGGCGAAATCGTAGCGTTTGGGGGATTTCCGGGGTGTTGGGTTGGCAAGGTTGGCATTTTTGGTGGCGCGCCGACCGATCATGGTGTATTTTACCTGTTCGGCGGGATTCCAGCGCCTGGCTTTAGACAGATGAATGGCTCTTTCTATCCTAGGCATGTACATTTCCACGAAAATATTCTGGTGTGCTATACATTCCAGGGCATTCCAGGCATTCAAATCTCGACGCACTTGCAATGCCTCGTCGGGTTGATTGGCAATTTGGTTTCGCACTATTTCCAGCACGTCACGGAGTTCAGTTTCGAGGCGGTTAAGCAGGTCGTTTTGCATAATTCGTTGCAAAAGTAGATTTCCCAGCACCAAGCCCAAAGCAAAGGCTGATATTTTTAGTAAAATGATGACCTTTGCGAAATTATGAAGACCAAGACTATAAGGAAGGATAAAGTAAACGTGATCACCCTCGGCTGTTCTAAAAACCTGGTGGACAGTGAGAACATCATCACGCAATTGCGGGGCAATGATTTTGAAGTGACCCATGAAAAGGACAACAGCGGTGCCAATGTGGTGATTATCAACACCTGCGGTTTTATTGATCTGGCCAAACAGGAAAGTGTCGACACCATCATAGAGTACGCCGACATCAAAAAGGCAGGGGGCATCGAGAAATTGTACGTGACAGGTTGCCTTTCACAGCGATACAAAGACGATTTGGAACAGGAAATACCGGAGGTGGACGCATTTTTCGGCACCTTGGAAATACCGGCATTGCTCGCGCGCATGGATGCAGACTATAAATATGAGCTGCTCGGCGAACGCGAAATAACCACCCTACCCCACTATGCGTACCTCAAGATCAGCGAAGGTTGTAACCGAACCTGTTCGTTTTGCGCCATCCCGTTGATGCGGGGAAAACACATCAGTCGCCCCATTGATGAACTGGTGGCAGAAGCAAAAAACCTGGCCCGCCGTGGCACCAAAGAAATCCTGCTCATCGCGCAAGAACTCACCTACTACGGCCTCGATATTTACAAAACCCGGGAGCTGCCACGACTGCTGCACGCCTTGGCTGATGTGGAAGGCATCGAATGGATACGCTTGCATTATGCATACCCCTCCAAGTTTCCCCTCGACATCCTGGATGCTATTGCTGAACGCAAAGAAATTTGCAACTACCTCGACATCCCGCTCCAACATGCCAGCGATACCGTACTTGAGGCCATGCGCCGGCAAATAACCAGGGCAGAAACAGAGGAATTGCTCACAAAAATCCGGGAAAAAGTACCCGGCATCGCCCTGCGCACCACTTTCCTGGTTGGCCACCCCGGCGAAACGGAGGAGGCTTTTGAGGAGCTGCTCGATTTTGTGCGGAAGCAGGAGTTCGAGCGCGTCGGCGTGTTCCAGTACTCCCACGAAGAAGGCACCCGCGCCCACGATATGCCCGACGATATTCCGGCGGAATTGAAAGCCGAGCGCGCCCAGCGCCTGATGGATATTCAACAGGAAATTTCCAAAAAGAAAAACGAAGCCAAGATTGGGCAGGTGTACAGAACCATTTTTGACCGGAAGGAAGGCAAGTACTTTATCGGGCGTACGGAAGCAGATTCTCCTGAGGTGGACAATGAGGTATTGGTGCCCGTAAAAGGCAATTATGTGCGCCTGGGCGATTTTGCGATGGTGCGGATTACGGGCGCGGAGGAGTTTGATTTGTTTGGGGTGGTGGAAGTTTAGTTGTTTGTTGCAAGTCAAACTTAAAAGAAAACACACCACAAATCCTTAAAAAACCTGATCCCCCGCCTCAGGACGGTCTTGTTCTTTCTTTCAAGTTTCTTCGTAAATTCCACCAATTGGCCATTGGTTAGAATGGAATCCGGTTCTGTGCGCCCAAGAAGATTTATTTTCTCGTAGTACAGCAGTCCAATTTTTATGGAACTTTGCAAGCCATTCAATGGGGCATCAGCCAGGGCTTTTTTCAGTACACATTCATTTTCGATCTTTCCCTGTTCAAATTCCAGCGCTACCAAATCGACCATTTTTTTGGATTCTGGACTCAAAGGGTATGGAAGTTCAGGCCAAGGATCCGTGCGCTTTTCCTCACCAAACAGTTTGGGAGAGACGAAAACGCTGGCGTGTTTATCCCTTTCCGTCAAGCCTTCCAAATTCCATTTTTCACAGGCTGTTCTGATAAAGGAGGTATGGTCGAATGTTTCATTCACAATGGTATTCGGTTGAATCCAAGAGGAGACCATCACCATGGGGACCCTTACACCAAGCCTGTCGAATGGAAAGCCAAATTGACCAGATGTGCTATCGGGAGGAACGGCACTTGACGGGGCAACGTGATCAAAACAACCGCCATGTTCATCGTAAGTAATGATAAATAAAATCTTATCGCGTTGAGGGCTTAGCCTGATGGCTTCATAAACCTGCCATATCAGCTCTTCGCCCAATAAAACCGTGCCTATATGCAATTCGTGTTTGATGGCACTTGGATGTTGGTCATTGTGCATTCCCGTGAATTTCGGTTCCAAAAATGAATAGGCGGGCAACTTGTTTTTTTCCACGTCATGGAAAAAACAATCGAAATCTTTACGGTGACAGAATTCCCCATTGACCATGGCAGTCAAACTAATAACTGGAATCTGGGAATACACCTTCCAGGAAACCTTTTTCTTGCCCCAGCCTGGGTGGCACATTCTGCTGAAAAGTGTGTCTTTCTCCCAGTTTGACTTTGTCCAAGCATCCATGTCTGCCGCATCCTCCTTTACGCCCCCATGACCGATAGCGTCCCCTTCTTCCAGCGGATTGATCACTTTCCCCCCCGAAGATGCCGCATGCCAGAAAGCCCTGTTGCACCATGTTTGAGTGGGCACGGAGCAATGCCAATGATCGAAAACAGCGAACGATTTCGCCAAACCCGTGAGTACTGGAATCTGCTCGGGTGTGAAGCACTGCATGATTACTTTATACTGATCATAGCCGGCCTCGAATTCTGTTTTATTATAAGAAGATAGCAGGTTGCTGATATAGTCTTTGATAAAACCGTTCATGGGCGGCAGCGGGGCCAGCGGCGTTCCAAGGTCAGTATTTGGCGCTATTCCTTTTGGTACATTGTAGGGCTTTTCCATGTGGAAAGCATCCTTGCCTTCGTTCGAGTCCGGAATTATCGTCCCGAACAACTGTGTGTTGACGTGCTGGTATTCTTCACCTGGATCAGGAAAAGGTTGGCTGTAAAGAAATTGATCGCTGTCTTTGCCCGCAAACGCCGCAATGATAGGATGTTCGTTAAAGCCATTCGCTGCTGGCGGAACCGGATTGCTGTGTCCATCCTGGAGCCCTTCAAATTTTTTCCCATTGGGAACACCATCCTTGTACAAATATCCCAAGAGGTTATCGAAGGATCGGTTCTCTAACATGAGCACTACAACATGGTCAAACTTGTCGAATTCGTTCATTTGGTTACGCGTTTTTAAAGTGATGGGAATGTTGAATGTTTTTTTCCTTTTTATCTGCAATCTAAGTTTCAGGCGAAAAGTCAGCTTTGCAAATCGGGATGCTTTGATGCAAATATTGCACAATTTCAATACGCGTCAAAATCTTATTTAATTTTCAGGCACCTCCCAGTCTAATTTACGCATGCCATCAGGTCTACACTACTGGATATTTTTCGCACACCGACACAACGACCACAACGATGAGATACTCTTGGTCTAAATAATCAGAATAGCCCAAAGCGAAGCGTTTTACGTTGTGTCCGTTGTGGCGTTGTGCGAGAAAAATGGCAAGGCTTGATTTTTCAAATTATTACCCATAACTTCATGGTATGAGCCAAACAAATAAAAGACAATGTCCCTTCTAGCCCCTCACATAGAAAAAGGAAAAGTAGGCGAAGACCTCAGTGCAGCCTATTTAGAAAAAAAAGGTTGGCGAATTGCCGAGCGCAACTGGCGTGCCGGGCGCGGCGAAATTGACATCATCGCCTGGGAAACCGACAACCTACTGGTATTTGTAGAGGTAAAAACCCGATCCAGCGACAACTTCGGCGGGCCGGAACGCGGTATCACCGCCCACAAACGGAAAAAGCTAGCACACACCGCCGCGTTATACATGGAATCCATCGGCTATGAATGGGCTATACGTTTCGACGTGGTAGCAGTAGTACTGCGCCACGGAAAACTGATTGATTTTCGGCACGTGGAAGATGCCTTTTTCCCTAGTTCCTGACTTTTCGCTTGATACATCCATTTCAACCAGCAACATCCTGATTTCGTCGAAATAAGTATCAGTAACCCACAATCAAGTTGGTTCTTTGCGTCATTCTGTATTCAAAAACTAAAACTTTGCTGATGAAATCAATGTACCAAATAGTGCTATTACTCCTCGCAGTAGTAGCTTTCCTGCCTTTAAATGCCCAAAACCAGAATATCGTTTTCCGCTCTAAAATGAGCTTTCCAAACCAAACCATTGCCAATGTATGCGGTTATGCCGATAATGGACGGGAATACGCTTTGCTCGGTGGCTCACTTGGCCTAATAATCGTAGATGTGACCAACCCAGACCTTCCGGTGCAAATCACCCAAATTCCCGGTCCAAACAACCTTTGGAAAGAAATAAAGACTTTTTCCCATTACGCCTACACCGTGACCGAAGGTGGCCAAGGCATCAACATTGTTGACCTCAGCAATTTACCAATGGCCAATGTCGATTTTCATTTTTATACGGGCGACGGCACTGTGAGTGGGGCATTAGGTACCATCCACGCCTTGCACATTGATGAGACAAAAGGTTTCTTGTACGCTTATGGCACCAGCCTTTTCGGCGGTGGAGCGCTGGTATTCGACCTAAACCTGGATCCCTACAACCCCAAATATGTGGGCAAATTCGACCAGTTAGGCTATATCCACGACGGCTATGTCGACAATGACACACTGTACTCCTGCCATATTAACATTGGTTTATTCGCTGTCGTAGACATGAGCGACAAAGCAAATCCCGTTTTAATAAACACCCAACAAACACCCGGTAGTTTCACCCATAACACCTGGCTCTCTGAAGATCGCAAGGTGGTTTTTTCAACCGACGAAGTGCCCGGCTCATTCGTGGCAGCTTATGATGTCAGCGATTTAGAAGACATCAAATTCCTGGACAAGGTGCGCAGCAATCCCAGCTCCAGCAGCATCGGGCACAATACCCATATCAGGGGAAATTATGCCATTACCGCCTGGTACACCGATGGGGTGACGATCATAGACGCTACAAAACCTGACAACCTGGTGCAAGTTGGCAACTACGATACCTACCCACAAAGTGCTGGCAGTGAATTTGAAGGCTGTTGGGGTGTATATCCTTATCTGCCGTCCGGCAACCTCGTTGTCGGCAACATGACACCCGGTGAAATGTACATCCTGGGGCCTACCTACATGCGTGCCGCTTATTTGGAAGGAAAAATAATGGATGCATTAACAGGCAATCCTATTTCAAATGCCAAGGTTGAAATCGTTGGCAATACCAGTGCGCTGAAATTCAGCACCAACACGGGCAATTACGCCATTGGGCAAGCCCAGCCTGGAGCCGTACAAGTCAAGGTGACAAAATTGGGCTATATACCTGCCGTTGCGGATATTGATTTGGAAACTGGAATCGTGAAGATTTTAGATTTTGCCCTAGAGGCAAGTCCTTCCTTTACCATCAGCGGCAATGTCATCAACGCTGTGAACGGCTTACCTGTGCCAAACGCGACAGTTGGCGTAATATCTCCAGACATTTCCTACAACATCACTGCCGATATCGACGGCAATTTTGCAGTCCCTGGTGTCCTTGCTGGTCAATATGATATTGTTGCCGGTGCTTGGGGTTTTTTGTACGGCGTTTTTCTGGATCAAGACCTCGCAGGTAGCCAACAGGTGACCCTCGCATTAGAGAAAGGCTACCAGGACGATTTCGTGTTTGATTATGGCTGGGCCGGTAGCGGTACTTCCACAACAGGCAAATGGGAGCGCGGTGAGCCCATCGGGGTCGATGTCGGTATTTTATTGTCGCCAGAGACAGATGTTCCAAACGACCTCGGCGACCTGTGTTTTGTTACGGGAAATGCCAACGGAAATCCTGACGAGGACGATGTAGAAAGCGGCACGAGCATCTTGTTGTCGCCAGCAATGGATTTGAGCAGCTACCTCAACCCACACATCAGCGCACAATTCTGGTGTGCCAGCTTCAACATTCAACAACAATCGCTCGACTCCATAAAATTCTACATCGGCAACGGCACGGAAGAAAAACTGGTAAAGGCCACAAGGGGAAATTTGCCGGGTTGGCAGCCGCTTAGTTTTGATGTCACCGATTTTGTGGCTGTCAGTTCAAACGTCCGCTTGCGCGTGGTATGCCGCGACAACCCAAATAATACCGGCATTGATATCTATGAAGCTGCTTTCGACAATTTTAAGGTAACAGACCAGGCATTGTCGACCCAAAACCCTGCAGACGAGGCTCAATGTATTGCGCAACCCAACCCCTTTTACACCAGCACCTTGATAAACTACAAAGGTGTGGAAAGCAACAGTATGTTGTTGGTGCATGATGTATTTGGGCGTTTGGTGGAGACAAAACATTTGACCGCTCCGGAGGGGCAGGTGGAAGTGGGAAGCGGGCTGGCGAAGGGCGCTTATTTCATGCGCTTGGAGCAAGGGAATGGGGTTTCAAAGACTATAAAGATTATGAAGATCAATTGATTGTATTGACACCCTTTTTTGAAATGCATCCAGGCTATGAAGCTTGGATGCATTTTTTATTGGCCTTTTACCAATGCGCAACAATGGTAAACCACAGATTCAGGTTTCAAATGCAACAGAGTTAGGTTTTATAACAGTATCATTGAAGAATTCAATAGGTGATAAAAATCCGAGTAATTTTCTGTATTCTGACTCGTTCGGTATTCCACCCACGCCTTAATTTATCATCCCTGCCAGGATCCGTACATTATTATCACTTGGGCAATAAAGCACTATCCACATCACCTTACAAAACCACTTCAACACCCTCTTGGTTCAAGGCAAAACATTCATGTTCGCCACTAGGAGACACACTTGATCTGTCTCTTTGAAGTTCCAAACCTCAATGACACAAAGGTAAGCTCAAACCAAAGAAACCCAGTGTCCCAATGTGTCCCAATCCGTCCCACTTTAGTCCACTAAAATGTCCGACAGAGGGAAATGGTTGGTTTTCTTCAAAAGAACCGAATGCTGCCGCCTTTACGCTTGGCGGGTTGCCACTGATGGAAACTGTAACGTAGCAATTCGTTGAATAACCGGTATTATCGGTCACTTGAATGGAAAAATTAAACTGCTCGCATTCACACCTTATTCGCCGGATGTAGCACTGGGCATTAGCAAAAAATAATAGTCAAACTTACAAACTATTTACCGTTGTTTTTTCACTAAATTTCAAAATTAAGACACCCAACGCAGGACAACACAAGTTTTTGGAAAAAAACAAAGGAAGCTCAACTTCGTATTAAGGCAAGCACTTTTAATCGCTCGGAATTGTATCACAACCCCCATCGGGGAAAACTAACGTATTGATTTTTATCGCCTTTTTGCAATTTTGCCCTTTTACCAAGTTCCGTACCTTTGCAGGAAATCCATATTTCCCAACATGAACATACGTCTCCTCCTGCTCAGCGCCCTAATTGCCAGCCCATTTTTTAGTAATGCCAATACCTGGCTCGTAGGCCCAACCCGCACCTACACCAAACCCAGCCAAGTCGCCAGCCTCGTGCAAAACGGCGATACGGTGCTGATTGATGCGGGAATATATACGAACAACGTCGCACGCTGGACCGCCAACAATCTCCTGATCCGAGGTGTTGGCGGTTTGGCGCATTTGAAATCCGGCGGCAACGTGTACGGTGGAAAAGCGATATGGGTCATCGTAGGCAACGATGTCACGGTGGAAAATATCGAGTTTTCCGAAGCTGCCTGCCCCGATTTGAATGGTGCGGGCATCCGCTCCGAGGGCATCAATTTGACTGTTCGCGGCTGTTATTTCCACGACAATGAAAACGGCATATTGGCGGGCGACATCTCCAGCGGCGATATCCTGATCGAGCACTGCGAATTCAAGGGCAATGGCTATGCCAACGGCCTGGCGCACAACCTATATATCAATCATGCCAAAAGCCTTATATTCCGCTACAATTACTCCCACGATGCCAAAACAGGCCATGAACTGAAAAGCCGCGCCTACAACAACTTCATTTATTGCAACCGGATCAGCGACGAAAACGGCACCGCCAGCCGAAGCATAGACCTGCCAAATGGCGGTTTCAGCATCATCATGGGCAATGTAATCGTCCAGGATTTAAATTCCGAAAACAACAATTTGGTGGGCTATGGCATGGAAGGCTTGAGTAATCCCAACTCAGAATTGTACGTAGTGTACAACACTTTTGTGAACAACAAAAACGTCGGCAGCTTTATTCAGCTTGGCAATGGAACCCCTAAATTAAAGGCTTACAGCAACCTTTTTGCTGGGCCTGGCACCGTAATTTCAGGAACAGCTACAATTTTAGATACCCTGAGCAACCGCTATGCCCCCATTGCCAATTTCCAATTTGTAGATCCAGCCAACTATGATTTCCACTTGAAACAAGGCAGCATTGCAATAGGTATAGCCAGTAATGCCGGCATGAGCGGCGGCTATTCCTTATCTCCCATGGAAGAATATGCCCATCCCAATGGGTTTCAGGTTCGTCCCACTACCGTAGATGCAGGGGCGTTCGGGTTTCCTATCGCTTCTGAAACACTCAATCCAGCGCAAAAAAGCGTCTCCATTTTCCCAAACCCTGCCCATGAGCTGCTTCATATTGTCGGGTTCGAAAATGAACAGGAAGTTTCAATACTGGGTTTTTCTGGCAATGTATTGCAGCAGAATGTCCGTTCCAGCCAAATAGATGTCCGTAATTTACCCATCGGAATGTATTGGCTTCACGTGCAGACAACAGGAAACTACATCGTTTTACCCTTTGTCAAGTTATAAAATTGACATGATTTGACCATTTGGCCGAAAGAAAGCATTGCCTCACATATTTTCCTCCAAAACTTGCGACCTTCGACGCTTCACAAGTTTTTCAATAAAAAATACCATGCACCGTCTCTTACTTTTCCTGCTTTGCGGCTTTTATTGCTGCTCCAACCTCAACGCCCAAAACCTCAACACCACATTTCGCGCTAAAATGAGTTTCCCAGGCCAGACCCTTGCCAATATTTGGGGCTACTCTGGCCGCGATGGCAAAGAGTACGCGCTCATTGGTGCTTCCAAGGGGATCGTTATTGTAGACATCAGCAACCCTGACATGCCACAGCAAATCGTCCAAATACCCGGCCCAGACAACCTGTGGAAAGAAATAAAAACCTATTCCCACTACGCTTACATCGTTAGTGAAGGCGGTCAAGGTATCCAAATCGTGAATTTGGACAGCCTTCCTTCTGCCAACCTCGCTTCTCATTTTTACAGCGGCGATGGCGTCATCGCCAACCAGTTGACTAAGATACATGCTCTCCATATTGATGTAACCAAAGGTTTTCTGTACGCTTGGGGTGGCAATCTTTTCAACGGCGGCGCTAAAATATTTGACCTTAAACAAGACCCATACAATCCGGTCTATGTTGCCAAATACGACAACCTGGGCTATATCCACGATGGTTTTGTAGACAATGACACCATGTACTCTGGGCATATTTACGCTGGTCAATTTGCCATGGTGAACATGACAAACAAAAACGCCCCGGAATTGGTGGCTACCCAACCTACGCCCGGTGCCTTTACACACAATACCTGGCCTTCAAGCGATCGGCGCACTATTTTTACCACCGACGAAGTCAACAACTCCTTTCTCACGGCTTTTGATGTAAGCGACCCTACCGACATCAAAGAACTTGATAGAATCCAAAGCAACCCAGGCTCCAACAGCATGGTGCACAATACCTATATCCACAAAAACTGGGCTGTTACCTCTTGGTACAAAGACGGCTTTACGATGGTGGATGTTACCAGGCCCGACAACCTGATACAAGTCGGAAATTATGATACCTATTCCGGTTCTGGGGGCGGTTCCTCTGGTTGCTGGGGCGTGTACCCTTATTTCAAATCTGGGACGGTAATCGCTTCCAACATCAATGCCCCGGGCAACGGCCCAGGTGAGCTGTTCATCATCACCCCCGATTATCGCCGGGCTTGCTACCTCGAAGGTGTCGTCACAGATGCTGTCACCGGATTCCCGATCAACAATGCGCAAATCGAAGTCTTGGGAAGCACTCCGCTCACCCAGGATTTTAGCCTAGCCAATGGGAATTACAAAACAGGCCAGCCTGCCAGCGGCTATTACAAGGTGCGTATCGGTAAAACAGGCTACCAAAATTTCGAAACATTTGTCTATTTCGCTGAAGGAGAAGTAGTTGTAGTCAATGCAGCACTTTTTCCCATTGGCAGCATTACCATTAGTGGCTTTGTCACTGAAGAAGGTAATGGACAACCCGTTCAGGGGGCTACGGTTTGGCTTTATGGGCCAATAAATTTCAGTTCTACCATCTCAGCTGTTGATGGTTTCTATACTTTTTCGGGGATAAACCCGGGCGTATATGACATCGTAGCCAGTGCACCGGGTGTCGGAGTAGGCGTGATTTCAGGAAAAAAGATAAACAGCAGCACTGATATCAACCTAATTTTATTGCAGCTATATCGTAGGGATGCATTACCTGCAACGAGCGGGCAAAGTGCCTTGCCAGTCCTATTTTCCGCTGCAAACCCTTTCTCAGGTAGCACTACCCTATCGTTTAGCGCCCTGGAAAACAACAGTTCTCTCACGGTTTTAAACACTGCGGGCCAAACGATGGAAACCATTCATATAAACGAGCGCAGCGGGCAACTTGAAATTGGGCAAAACTTAGCACCCGGACTGTATTTCGTACGCTTGGAGCAGGGTGGTCAAGTGCTGGAAACCTTGCGATTGATTAAGAACCAATAAAAAGGTATAACATGCTGAAAATCGGCCTCCTTGGTTATGGGAAAATGGGCAAAGCTATTGAGCAGCTCGCTGAAAATCAAGGCATTGAAATTGTGTGGCGTATTAGCCGGGATAATTTGCATGAGCGCAATACAGATTATTTGCGCGCAGCAGATGTTGTAATTGAATTTTCCCGCCCGGAGGCCGCTTTTGAAAATGTGATGGCCTGTTTGGAGGCCGGCGTGCCCGTCATATCCGGCACCACTGGCTGGATGGATGATCTCCCAGCGGCACAATCTTATTGTGAAAAAAACGGCGGCGCCCTCATTTGGGCTTCCAATTTCAGTATTGGTGTCAACTTGTTTTTTGCGCTCAATCGCTACCTGGCAGCCCTTATGAATTCAAGGCAGGAATACCTGCCATCGCTCTTTGAAACCCACCATATCCAAAAGTTGGACGCGCCCAGTGGTACAGCAATCACGTTGGCAAACGACCTGATCGAAGCAGCCCCCCGGTTCACCGATCACCACTTGTTGGACGGCAAAAATGATTCTCCCCTCCCAGAAGGCACGATCCCTATTACAGCGTTGCGCATCGCAGAAGTACCTGGAACCCATCAAATTAGCTGGAAAAGTACCATTGATGAAATCAGCATCGAGCACCGCGCCGATTCCAGAAAAGGGTTTGCACTAGGGGCAATAGCCGCTGCAAAATGGATCGCAGGCAAGCAAGGCATTTTCACCATGAATGATGTCCTCAACATCCAATGAGCATCAACTACAAAACCTTCACTACCTTTGTCCCTACCCCATTATCAAATTACCACACTATCAAATTATCACATTAGAAAAAATGTCCACAAAGATTAGAGCTGCCATAACTGGTGTCCAAGGTTGGGTGCCCGATACAAAACTCACCAATTTTGACCTCGAAAAAATAGTAGACACCAACGACGAGTGGATTACTTCCCGGACGGGTATCAAAGAGCGCCGCATTTTACGTACACCAAATTGGGCAACTTCCGATATGTGTGCTGAAGCAGTCAAGGGCCTTCTTGAAAAAACAGGTGTAAAGCCTGGTGAAATCGACATGATTATTGTCGCTACAATCACAGGAGACATGGTTTTCCCGGATACTGCCAATACCGTTTGCGATAAAGTCGGTGCAAAAAATGCTTTCGGGTATGACATCAATGCGGCCTGTTCCGGCTTTTTGTTCGCATTGGCTACTGGTGCACAATTTGTTCAAAATGAAACCTACAGCAAAGTTATTGTCGTCGGTGCCGACATGATGTCGTCAATTATCGACTATAAAGATCGTAATACTTGCGTGATATTTGGCGACGGTGCCGGCGCGGTATTGCTCGAAGCGCGGAAGGATGGCAACGGCATCCAGGATTTTGTGTTGCGCGGCGATGGGTCGGGGCGCGAACTATTGAATATGAAAGCTGGCGGCTCACTGCACCCTGCTACAGCTGAAACGGTTGCCAACGGTGAGCACTACGCTTGGCAGGATGGCAAACGGGTGTATGTACAGGCCGTAAAAGGCATGACCAGTGCCTGTGAGGAAGTGATTCGCCGCAATAAAATGACCGTGGAAGATGTACAGTGGGTGGTGCCACACCAGGCAAATATGCGCATCATCACTTCTGTAGCCGAGCACCTGCATGTGCCAATGGAAAAGGTGATGTTGAACATTGAGCGCTACGGGAACACCACCGCCGGCACCTTGCCACTTTGCCTTTGGGAATATGAAAGCAGGCTAAAAAAGGGCGACAATATCATTCTCACTGCCTTTGGAGGTGGCTTTACCTGGGGTGCGATATATTTGAAATGGGCCTATTAATTTGATAATTCGAAAATTCGATAATTCGAAAATTTGATAATGTGATAATTTGATAATGTGATAATTATCGCGACACTTGGCAGTGTCGCAATTTCAACAGCATCAAAATACAGCATACCTTCACACCGAAACCAAAGTTAGGGCTACATTTGCCTTTCTTTTTACGGCCAAAGGCAAAATGCCCAGAGCCAGACATCAATATTCATCAAATTAATTCAAAAAAAACATGGCAACTTCGGCAGATATCCGCAATGGCCTTTGCATCGAACTGAATAACGATATCCTCCGGGTGATCGACTTTTCAAAATTCCAGGTTGGTCGCGGCAGCGGAAAGGTTTGGACAAAGCTTAAAAGTAGCACCACAGGAAGGGTTATTGAGCACACTTTCAACAGCGGCCATCCCATCACAGAAGTTCGGGTAGAACGGCGCAAATTCCAATACCTCTACCCAGAAGATGGCGGTTACGCCTTGATGAACCAAGAAACTTTCGACCAAATTTCCATTCAGGAAGACATGGTAGACAATGGCAAATTCCTCAAGGAAGGTGATATTGTGGAAGTTTTGTACCACGGCCAAAAAGACACGATCTTGTCTGTGGAACTTCCACAAACAGTGGTTTTAGCGATTACTTATACGGAACCAGGCCTACGCGGCGACACTGCTACCAATACCCTTAAAGCAGCTACCGTTGAAACGGGTGCCGAGGTACGCGTTCCTTTGTTTTGTGAAGAAGGCGACCTTATCAAAATCGAAACAGCCACAGGCGCTTACATGGAGCGCGTGAAAAAATAACGATACTTCCTAGCTAAACAGCCTAATTCTATGGATTTCACTCAGATACAAGAGATCATTCGCATGGTGAGCAAACACAAGCTTTCAGAATTTATCCTGAAAGAAGGTGAGTTCAAGCTTGTCGTACGCAACCAAGTCACGGTGGTAGAGGCAGTACATGCCCCAACAATGATGCAAGCTCCAACCCAACCTGCATTTGCAGCGCCGGCTATGGCACCAATTGCAACACCAGCCCCAAAAGCCGACCTCGCACCAACTGCCAGCAACGAAGAAGCCAATTTTATCACCATCAAATCGCCGATGGTGGGCACTTTTTACCGCAGCGGTTCGCCCGACAAACCAGCATTGGTGAAAGTCGGTGATTCTGTTGATACAGGCCAGCCCGTTTGTATCATCGAAGCCATGAAACTCTTCAATGAAATCGAATCTGACGTGAAGGGTAAAATCGTGAAAGTGCTCGTAGAGGACGCATCGCCTGTGGAATATGAGCAGCCACTATTCTTAGTTGATCCTGCATAAATATGTTTAAAAAAATACTCATTGCCAACCGCGGTGAAATTGCATTGCGTGTCATTCGCACTTGCAAAGAAATGGGCATTAAAACTGTGGCCATCTATTCTACCGCCGACCGGGACAGCTTGCATGTGCGTTTCGCTGATGAGGCTGTTTGCATCGGCCCGCCACCATCTTCTGAAAGTTACCTGAATGTGCCGCGTATCATGGCTGCGGTTGAAATTACCGATGCCGACGCGATTCACCCTGGGTATGGATTCTTGTCAGAAAATGCCGCATTTGCAGAAGTATGCAAAGAATACGGTATCAAATTTATCGGCCCAACACCCGACCATATTCGGTCTATGGGCGATAAAATAACGGCCAAAGAAACCATGATAAAAGCTGGGGTTCCTTGTATTCCCGGTGCAGAAGGTTTGATTCCAGATGTAAAAACGGGTATCAAACTTGCCAAAACCGTTGGCTACCCTATTATCCTGAAGGCTACCGCTGGCGGTGGCGGCAAGGGCATGCGTATCGTTTGGAAAGAAGAAGAGTTTGAAAGCCAGTGGGACAACGCCCGCCGTGAAGCCAAAGCCTCCTTTTCCAACGACGGTATTTACATGGAAAAATACATCGAGGAACCACGGCACATTGAAATACAAGTGGCTGGCGACCAGTTTGGCAGAGCTTGTCACCTTTCAGAACGCGATTGCTCCATCCAGCGCCGCCACCAAAAACTGGTGGAAGAAAGCCCCTCCCCGTTTATGACCCCGGAACTGCGGGAAAAGATGGGGGAAGCTGCCGTCAGAGCTTGTACTGCCATCGGATACGAAGGCGTTGGCACCATTGAATTCCTGGTAGACAAACACCGCAATTTCTATTTCATGGAAATGAATACGCGGATACAGGTGGAACACACCGTCACAGAAGAAGTCATCGATTTCGACTTGATCAAAGAGCAAATAAAGCTCGCTGCCGGTCATCCCATTTCAGGAAAAAATTACTTCCCAGAAATGCACGCAATTGAATGCCGCATCAACGCTGAAGACCCCTGGAATGACTTCCGCCCGAGTCCTGGAAAAATCACCTCTTTCCACTCTGCGAAAGGCCATGGCGTACGGGTGGATACCCACGTTTATGCCGGATATACCATCCCGCCATACTACGATTCTATGATCGCTAAACTCATCGTACGGGCCCGCACCCGCGAAGAAGCCATCCTGAAAATGGAACGCGCCCTCGACGAATTTGTCATTGAAGGAGTGAAAACGACGGTGCCTTTCCACCAGAAACTCATGCGCAACAAGGATTTCAGGGAAGGAAATTTTACCACCGGATTTATGAATACTTTCGATTTTAAAACGGCGGAGTGAAAGTTTGACGGTGGACGGTAGACTGTGGACGGTAGGCACAGCGGTTGTGGCTTTTTCTTGGCGGTGTTTTTCAGCACTTGAGTCTAAAGGATTCTGCTAAGGGCCTGTTGTTCTACATCTCTGGCTATCGTTGGTGCACAAGCCAAAGCCCCTCTTGAATTATTTGCCAAGCAAAGGCTTGAGTTTATTGAAAATTCAATTCCAAGCAGATGTGTCATGCCGAGCGAAGCGAGGCACCCGGATTAATTGACTGACCCAGGTGCCTTGCTTCGCTCGGCATGACACATCTGCTTGGAATTTTTTTGTACCGCTGCGTAGCGTTCAAAAATTAAATCCCTTTCCGCAACACAACACCTTTCCCAACGCTCCTACTCGACCAGCCAAACAACAACTTATCCAACCACAGGATAAAATCTGTCAAAAAAACCAAGGCGGGTTCTTTCGTAGACTTGGGCCGCACTTTCAGGCCCCCTTCCGTATCTGAGGTTACATTCCGTGAGTTCTTTTTGAAAATACTTTGGGCAATTCCTGTCCAGTACACTTCCAGCAACCCGACCAAATGGCGGCTAAGGCCCTCAAATTCAACAATTTCAAAATCGGCGTTGCTGGCCCATTTTTTAAAGTCGGCACTCCCGATCAGGTAGTCGTGCCCAAAGGCGTACGCCCCTTGTGAAATGGCGAATTCGCGGCTTCCTTCGCTTCGGGTAAATTGCCAAATCCTGTTTATTGGATCGTAGGTAATCGGAAACTCGCGACTGGGAAAGGTCATGATCGCTACCCCACCCGGCTTCATCACCCGGTACATTTCCTGCACCATTTTTTCTGGTTGGCCCACGTGCTCGATCACTTCACAGCTCACGATTAGGTCGAATGAATTGTCAGGATAGCTGAGTTCTAGGGCGTTGTTCACTTCGTAGCGCAGATTCACCACACCAGCATTCAAAATACGGGCATGTACCAAATCCTCTTCATTGACATCACAGCCAATAAGTTCTGAGCAATAGCCGGCAAGCATCCGATCGTAATCCCCTTCGCCTGTACCAAGGTTCAATCCCAGTGCCGTGGGCTGTTGGCCCTTGCCGTATTTTTTGAGCCGAGACCTGACAAATAGGTATCTGTTTCTAAAAGTGGGAAAAAAAAATTTGAAGTTCATAAAAATTGATGGATATTTAGTAGTTTTTTTATCACACAACTACTACTTATGAAACACTTGTTTCCCCTGCCTTATTTCCCTATCGCCGCCCTAAACTGTTGGGCCCTTGCATTGTCGCCCATTGACTCATAAATCTGGGCCGACAATTCATACGCCTGTTTGAAATTTGGTGCAATCTGGATGGCCTTCATCAAATTATTAAGTCCCGTTTGTGGATCCCCGCCGCGGCGTGCAATATCCCCCAGGAAATACCAGGCTGTCGCATTGGATGGTTCGCGTTTGATGGCCAATTCAAATTGTGCTTTGGCTTTGGCTACCTCGTTCTTGCTCAGGTAAACCAGGCCGACCAGGTTGTTGGCCTGTGTATCATCAGGCGCAATCCCCATGGCTTTGTCTGCGGCGGCTTTGGCCTCATCAAGCATGTTGGCACTCAGGTAGGCCTGTCCTAAATTGGCCCAGGCAAGATCATTGTCTGGCACGTTGGCAACTTCTGCCTTGAGGTAATTGATGGAACTCGCCCAATCGCCGAGTTTGGCAGCCGCCATACCGAGTGCACAGTTTTTGCCGGAATCTTTTATCACAGCCAAAATAGGAGCGCCCCCTGCGGTTACCAAATAAACCGTATTGTCGGGTGGCCACATGCCCTTTTGCAGGGTAGCGCCATCCATGAAACGGGTAGGATACAAGGCATAATCCCAGGCATCGTCGCAACGCCTGTCCCATTTGAGGTATTTAACTTTCACTTTGTCGCCATACTTTGCCGTGAGCTGCTTGGCGGAATAATACATATTGGTGGCGATTACCACCGTTTCAGGCATATTCGGGCCAATTATCTGTTGCTGTTCCATCCACTCGAGCCCTTGGCGCACGCTGATGCCCCAATAATCGGTTTCAAACTTGCCAAATGCGCCAGAAGTGCCGCCCACGATTTCATTGAAATACACGTAAGGCATGGTTCTGTTGGCAGCGATAAAGGAAGCCGGCAACAAAGCCAATAATCCGATCACGCCAGCCAAAGCGTACTTTGATGCCTTTTGCTGCGGCAACATATTGGCCAATTCATTCCAAAACAAGGCGGCTACGACGCACATAGGAGGATAGGCAAATGTCAAGTGACGCCAGCCATCGTGAATGACCGAATTTTTGTACATCACATAAAAAACAGGGAAAATAGCGGCAAAAAACGCTAAACTAACCCACAGCGGCTGATAGTGTCGGAGCAGGCGTGGCAGCAAAACCAAACCACCCACAAAACCAATCAGACTCAACAATGGAATGGTATAAACCATCCATTTCATCGCGTAATTCCAGGGGGTTTTGTCCGACATCATATTGACACCTTCGAATAGTACCCTGATTTTCACTTCCAGATCGGAGAATTTAGACAAGGCAACAAAGGGGTTCTTCAAAGGGCTTTGCATGGCATAGGGCCAGAAAAGCAAAGCGAATACATAGCCGACAGCTGCAACACCAAGGGTTACCAAGGCATATTTTTTCAATGCATTGAAATCAGAAAAGGCCCTTAACCCGCCATTTTTCATCAAAAAATGCAAGCCTGCAAACATGCCCAATATTCCAAACGACAACAGGCCACCGGCACGAATACCCAGTGCTATGCCCAATCCTAGTGCCAGCCCTACCAGGTTCCAGCGTCGTGGCGCGGGCATTTTATGCAACACTGCCGCCATGTTGTAAATTGCGATCATGTAGCCCGCTGCGAAGGGAATATCTTTGGGGTTCATCAGGGAATCGCCCACAAAGCGCGGCGATACGAGCATGATAATCAGGGTAAGGATGCCTGCACGTCGACCAGCGATCAAACCAGCGAACAGCGCCGCACAGAGCATCGCAATCCAGCCTAAAATGGCGCTGGAGGCATGTCGCAGGTTATGGTAGGCTACTGTTGTCGGCTCAAAACCCAGGATTTTGTTCGCAAAACCCGTTGCCACTTCAAAAAAGCCGCCGTAGAGATGCATATTGCCTTCGGGAATATTCAGGGCGGTAGTATCGGCACCAAAGCTGGTGTAATAGTTGACCAGTTTTTGGGAGTAGTCCACTTGGAATTTATCGTCGGCGTTGATGCCCGAGCCAAGTGAAAGCAGGATCATTGCCAGGAGTCCGAAACCTGCAATGCCCCAAAATATTTTTCGGAGCATGGGGTTCTCCGCTACAGAAGGGTCTGGACGTTCCAGCCAATCCTTCGCAACTGTTTTGGAGGCAAATGAGCCCTTTTGAGCTGTTTCACCGCTTTTAGACGTTGGTTTCTGGAATTGATTGGGGTTGTGTTTGCCGGATTTTGCCATTATTGGATGGTGGTTGACGTTAAAAACCGGCGCAAGGTAAGAAGCTAGGCTTATTTCCGGGAAAAATACCATACCAATCCTGCTGCCAGCAACAAAACCAACAGCACAACTGCCACAATGTCCAATTGCAAAAACCGTAGCCTCCGGCGCTTGCGGCGGCGGGTCTTCTCGAGCTTTTTCTCCAATTTTTGCCAAACCTGCTCCGGTGGCTTCTCATGAAGTTTGGACTCGTTGTCTTTGAAAAAATCGAATATATCGGGCATAAAAAAAAGGTTTCCGGTTTCAGGTTTCAAGGTTTCAGGTTTCAAGGTTTCTGGTTAAGGGTTGCAGAGCTTGGCTTATTTGTAAGGAATACTAAACGTTACAACCCTGAACAAGAAACCTGAAACCTTTTGAAACCGGAAACCTTGCTGGCGAAAGAGAAACTGCGAAACCTTTTAAAAACCTTTGGTTTTTAAAAGGTTTCGCAGTTTCTCTTTCGCCAGCACCAACTGGCTTTTACTCGTATTGATGCTGATGCCGAGGGTATCGGCGATTTCGTGGTGTTTGAAGCCTTCCAGGACGTACAGGTTGAATACCGTGCGGTAACCGGGGGGTAATTGATCCAGCACTTCGAGAATTTCACGGGCCGAAATATCGGCTTCAATATTAAAGCTGTCCGATTGTTCTGCAATGCTGCCTTCGTCGCCGGGAAAAGTAAGGGGTTGTGTTTTCCGAAGGGTCATCAGGCACTCGTTAACCATGATTCGGCGTATCCAGCCTTCAAAACTTCCCGCATTGGCAAAAGATTCAATTTGAGAATACACCTTAAAAAAGCCGCTAATCAAGGCTTCCTCCGCGTCCTCCCGAGACCACAAATAACGCCTGCATACGCTGAACATAAGCGGGGAATAGTGCTCGTACAGCCATTTTTGGGCGCTTTGGTCTTGATCCCGCAAGCGTTTCAGGAGTTCCTCGTTCGTCATTTTGTGGTTTTAGCAAGTACCGCAAATCATTCTATTTCCATCAAAGATGCAGTACAAATTGGTTTTGGCGCTAAGGAAGCTCTAATTTTGCGACTTCATTTATAAATTTCACCCTTTTACAGTGTTTTCTTTTGGAACTCATCGATAATAAGTACCAACTCAATGGCGGCATTGATCCGCTCGAACTTTGCAAAACTTATGGAACCCCGCTTTACGTTTACGACGCTGCTGTGATGGAGCGTCAATACAAACGCATGAAAGCGGCCTATTCCTGGCCAAAATTTAAAATTCACTATGCTTGCAAAGCACTGAGTAACATTACGGTGCTCAAATTCTTTCACCAGCTTGGGGCTGGCCTTGATTGTGTTTCCATTGGAGAAGTTCAAATGGGGCTACGGGCAGGCTTTGCGCCTGAAGACATCTTGTATACGCCAAATTTTGCCGGAATGGATGAATACGAGGCTGTCGCTAAATTAGGCGTAAAAATTAACATCGACGCCATACCCATGTTGGAGAACTGGGGTTTGCACCATAAAGAGCATCCTATCTGTCTGCGTATCAACCCGCACCTGATGGGTGGCGGCAATGAAAACATCAGCGTGGGACATATTGATTCCAAGTTTGGGATCAGCATCCACCAATTGCCACACGTTTTGCGCATTGTTGAAAACCAGGGGCTTAAAATTGAAGGTTTGCACATGCACACAGGTTCGGACATCCTGGATGTGGATATTTTTATAATGGGTGCTGAAATTCTGTTCGAAGCAGCCAGCAAATTCCCCAACCTCAAGTACATTGATTTGGGCAGCGGTTATAAAGTGCCCTACAAGCCAGATGATATAGAAACGGACATTGAAGAATTGGGTGAAAAGTTGAGTCTGCGTTTTGCTGAATTCTGCCGGGAATATGGCCGGGAACTGACTTTGATGGTAGAGCCTGGAAAATTTCTGGTCAGCGAATCGGGCTACCTTTTCACAAAATGCACGATTGTTAAACAAACAACCTCCACAGCATTTGTCGGCGTAGACTCCGGTTTCAACCACTTAATCCGGCCTATGTTTTACGGCTCTTACCATAAAATCGTGAACGTAACAGAGCCCACTTTTAAACCCCGGATATACAATGTGGTCGGCAACATTTGTGAAACCGACACTTTTGCTGTGGATCGGCGCATTGCGGAAGTGGTTGAGGGCGACATCATTGGTTTTTACAACGCTGGTGCCTACGGATGGTCGATGGCATCACAATTTAATTCTCGTCCCAGGCCCGCTGAAGTGCTGGTTTACAAAGGCGAGGCACACCTTATTCGGAAGCGGGAAACAATCGAAGATTTACTATCTGGGCAGGTAGAAATAGATTTGAAAAAGCAGGGTTAATTTTAGCCAAATATGATTCTGAAAAAATGGGAGCGACGGTCATTTTTCGATATAAAATTAATTTTTAATAAATTTTAATTTTATTTTAATTGAATTATAAAAAATGATCTACATTTCGCCCATCAGAAATTCATATTTATTAATCAAACCAAACTTTTCATTCAATGAAATCGCGCCTCTTAACCTTCGCCTCGCTGCTATTATTTGCGGCAACCTTCAACTCCTGTTCCAAAAACAATCCTGACACCACAGTTCTAGACCAAGGTATTCCCGCAGAAATCAAAGCAAAAATTCTCGCTTTGGGCTTTGATACTGATGGGGCATACGCTGCCGAGGACGGGTATATCGTAGAAAACGATATTTTCCTTAGCAACGAAGACCTCAGCAAGCCAATGGATCTGAATGCCCTTATTATTGCGCACAACGAACAGTACCGCACGACGAACCTTGTTACAGGCTTGCCACGAAACATCACTGTTCGGGTAACAACGACTTTATCAACCAGTATTGTTACGGCTACGGATGCAGCCATAGCACGCTACAATGCTCAAGGTTTAGGCATTACTTTTAGCAGAGTGACCAGTGGTGGGAATATTGTCATAAGCAAAGCACCTAACAGTTCTGGGTACATCGCCTCAGCAGGCTTCCCTACCTCAACGGGCAACCCATACAGCTCGATCAAGTTCAACGCTACCTATGCTGGCTGGAACTCAAATACCCTTGCCTCCATCATAGCACACGAGATGGGTCACTGCGTTGGATTCCGGCACACTGACTACATGGATCGCTCTTATAGCTGCGGTGGAAGCTACTACAACGAAGGCGCAAGCACCGTTGGTGCCGTGCATATTCCCGGCACACCGACGGGCGCAGATGCTGCTTCTTGGATGCTGGCTTGTATCGGCAATGGCACTAACCGGCCATTTAATGCCAATGACGTAACGGCGTTGAACTATCTCTATTGAGCGTTCTTGCCTAGAGCGTACAATTTCTGATACAATAAATAGACTTTATGCCGGGGCGACACTTGTTGTCCGGCATTTTTTTTCTTCAATTGATTGAAATCCAAAACGTTAAAAACAATATTACAACATACCCCAAATACCATTTCCAGGCCAGCCAGTCAGCGGTACGTACCCCGTGCTTACGCTCCAGCAAATACATGAGTCCCAGTTTCTCCACCCAAAACGACAGCACCACTGACCAAGCCAAGCCAGGCAGTCCCCACCATTGAATAAACCAAAATCCCAAGACTACTTTTAGCAGTAATTCTGCTATGCTCACGCGAAAAATGCTCCTGGAATCTCCTTTCGACAACATAATGGATGCCGGAAGCAAGACCCTGCTTGCCAAAATCAACAAATAGATATTGAACAAAGGTGCGCTGGCCGCAAAATCCGGGTTAAAGACCCGCGGAAATAACCATTCGCTGCTGCACAACAATACAATGGTCAGCGGAAAAAGCAGGTGCATCAAACGGAGCGACTTCGCCTTGGTGGCCGCCAAACCCGCTGAAAACGAAGTGCTCAACAAAGGAATCATGGAGGTGCCGAGCGCGGAAACCAGGGCTGTGGCCAAAGGAAACTCGCGAGCGCCATACCGGTAAATGGCAAATACCCCTGCATCTTGGAAATGCCAACCCACCAACCAGGTATCAAACAAGAGCATTAGGTTGCTGACAACGCTACTCAACATGAGTGGAGCACAGAATGTGAGGTATTGTAGGATGAGCTTCGTGTCAAGCCTGGCTTGGCCATAGCGCAGGGTAAGCCCCAAGGTCCAAAGGAATTTTAGGGCGCTCAACAATACTAAAGCCATGACACCGCCTTCGAGTCCATAGCCGAGCCATATCGGCAAAAAAAGCGCTACAAGATGAAAGGAAAATACAATGACGCCCCACACCAAAATATGCCGCGGACGCTGTTGCAACAAATAAATATACTCGACAGGGAAACTGGGCAGATTGAACAACAAGTAAACACAAAAGAGCTTATAGAAAGGCACTTCGGCCATTCCCGTGAGCGCGGGTGCAACCCAGTTTTCTGCCAAAAACAATAGGATGAACAATGCCAGCGAAATCCCGGCAAACAGCAGAAAATTGTTAAAAATGAAGACTTTTCGCGCTTCCTCGCCCAGCCGAGCATGCGTGGGCGCAATGCCTTGCAACAAACCATTGACCCAAAAAAAGGTGAAAGTAGTGCCGAGATACAGCAGCATTTCCCACGCGCCAATTTCGTTGGTACTCAACCCACTTTTTGCCAACAAGATGCCTGTGAAAACAGCTGAACCCAGCCGCATCATCTGGAAGAGTTGCAGGGCAAGGGTCGTTGTCAATTTTTGGGCAAAAGAAAAGCGCATAGGTGGGGCAAACCTATGCGCTTTTAGCCGAAAAACCTTGCAGTCAAATCTGTGCCAACAACTTATCCTTCATTTGCTTGAATTCTTCCTCCGTCAGAATACCCGAATCTTTCATTTCGGAAAGCTTGCGCAGCTTGTTCAAGGTATTATCTGTTTCGTCTGTCGGAGCAGGTTCTCCCTTTTTCAACTCCTCCGCTATTTTTTCCCCTTCGGCCACTTCAGTTTCATACTTTTTGCGGGCGTATTTCAAGTCTAAATCTTCCAATGTGCCGCCATTGTGAAAATGGCTGGCAACAACACGGCCAAGTGCCCAGGTGGAGGCACCGGAAAGTATGGGCATGCTTAATTCACCAATGATGGTACCAACACCTGGAATGGCTTTCACCAGGCTTGCGCCCAAGCGTGCTGCACTGCTACCCACAACTGCGGATATAATGTTTTTACCCAAGACATCCATAAAGCTGACTTTGTACACGATGGCCAATTGGCGCAGCATGTTGACTTGTACTGCTGTGACGGCCAGCAAATCGGCACCCGGGAATGGTACCAGCGCGGCACCAAGGGAATAACCTACGTGGCTTTTAATGACTTCAGTTGCTTTGGCTTGTTTTTCTTCTTGACTCATGGCGCGTTTTAGTGTTTTTTCCTGTTCGTACAGGTCGAAAAGGGTGAGGAGTGGAAATAGTTTTCCGGGAGAAAAAATTTGGAGTGCTTTCAATTTTTGGAAAGTCTGATGAAGAATGGGGCAAATTTCGGCAAAAAAAAGCAGCGATACACCGGAATTACCGACGAATCGCTGCTGAAAAGGCACCAACTGGCGAAATCGCCTGAATGTTAGCCTAAATCATATGTTGCCAATGGCGATTACCAGCGTTGGCACAGAGTTTCCTTGAGGGCTAGCTTCCTCTGAAATCGCATAAGTCGCCGCACCTTCAATATATGGCAATGGCTGCCAGCCTGCAGGCGCATCCAATCGCACCATGCCTAAGCTTATAGGATCCTTGCCTTCAACAATCGCCCAACATTGAAAATACTTTCCTGGATTTGGTACGGGTAGCCCAGATATATCCAAGGCGCATTCTTTGCGCAGCTTATTGTTAAAGATGGTAATGTGGTACGTTTTCCCGTCAGATAAAGCGACAGGTTTTGTATCCGTGTCGCGCAACAGATTTGCCATTGGCTCTGTCAGCTCGCGGCGCTTGGCACAATCATCTGCCTGAACCTGAAGCGCTTCGGCTTTCTTTTTCAAGGTTTCATGCTCTGCTGACAGAAACATTTTTTGCCAAAAGAAAAAGGCGGCTGCGGCGGCAAGTACGACTGCAAGCCCTTGGAATATACGCAGCGCTGAAGAACCAGAGTTCCCTTGGTTGGAATTGCTGCCAGGCGCGTTGTTTGATTGCGGCAAATTGTCAATTTGATCCAAAATTCGATCTTTTAAGCCCGGTGGAGGCGCAATGGCGTTGGCCACCGCAAAGTTTTCCAGGGCTTGCTCTATTTGAGCAAGTTCGGCCCTGACTTCCGGATGTTGCTCGGCCATGCGCGCTACTTCTTGTCTTTCTGCGGCGGTACATTGTCCCGCGACATAAGCTTCAAGCAAGCCGGATTGTATGAATGACTGAAGGTCCATTTTTTATTTTATGTAGTCAGAATGAATGCCATTCTAACCCTTTTTTACATGATTTGAAATAGTCGCTGCAACCAGTGGTTACATGGACAAGAAAAACAAGTTCAACGCAGTAACTAGCCCGGCACCAAATTGAGTACGCAATTCAGCTATGGCATAACGCAAGCGGGTTTTGATGGTGCCCAGGGGTATGTTCGTTTCCTCGGCAGCCTCTTCCTGGGTATAACCTTTAAAATACACCAGCTCAATGAGCAGGCGGTATTTATCGTCTAATCGATCTACTACTTCCCGCAAGCCCACATGATCGGGATTAAGAGCATCTCCTCCAGGTGTATGTAGGAGATTTTCGATGGAATCTGTTTTTCTCGATTGTTGAAAATGGGCCGATCTGGTAACATCAATAGCGGTGTTGCGGGCAATATTGAGCAACCAGGTAAATAGTCGACCCTTTGATGCGTCATAACTTGACACATTGCGCCAAACTTTTACAAAAGTGTCTTGCAATACCTGCTCGGCCAACTCTCGGGAGTGCACAATGCGGAGCACAACCCCAAAAAGGGCATCGCCATAAGCATCGTAAAGCTCTCCAATTGCTGCCCGATCTTGTTGTTGCAATCGGGTAATAAGTTGTTGATTGTCCATTTTTTGTGATTCATTCGCTACATTTGGAAGCGAAACGGTTGGGCAAAAATGCGCATTTTTCCCAAGGGCTTTCTTACCTTCCCAATAATGAACAAATGCCCCGCAAAGAAAGCACTTTGAACACATTTTTGAACAAGAAGTGAAGAATCGTTTGATTTTGTTTCTACCTCATATACGGACAAGCGATTATTTTGGTTTTTTTGCTGCTCAAATTCTCCGCAAAAGCGGAATCTTTTCCTACTTGCATTCGTTCCATATAAAGTATCTACCATTAAAACCGCTGCACAAGTAAATCGGCACATATCCTTAAAAAGAAACCCTAAATGACAAACGAAATCAAAGCATCTGCAAAGCAGTCCCTAGAATTCAAAATCTCCAAAGGATCAGATATTTCAAGCTTTTTTACCCAAAAAACTGGGATGGATTTCATTGATTGGTTCAACGACAATTGTGCCAACAAAGAAACTTGGACAGGAAAACACTTGGGTAAATCTCCCGAAACAAGGCTGCGTTTCAACCAGATATGGGATCAATTCCCCCTGATGTTTGGCACGAAAAAAATCAACCTGGCGCAGTTTATTGCGCTTACCAGCATATTTATCAACGAGATTGGTGCCGAAATGCTTCCCTTGACCGAAAAGGTAGGGCGGCAAGGCCATCCCGGTTTGGCTTATCCATTCGACACCATCAATGGCATCAAAAGGTCATACAACCAGTCACCGAACAAAACGGCATTTGCGCTATTCAACGATTCCTTGTACATCAAAAGCAAAGGAGGCTTGGCCCAGGCAGCAACCCTTAAAAATACGACGGATAAACGCTGGGGTGGAGATGTGTACCCACAAGAAGATTTTCCCACCAGCACCGACCTGGCTGCATCTGGCTTCATTCGGGAGGCCGATTTTTTTAAATTCAGGGGTCGCGGCTTTATCCAAACCACCTGGCGCTCCAATTATATACTGCTGATTAAGTTTATTCAAACGTACACCGGCAAGCAAGCGACCGTTTTGCGCTACAAAAAGCGCTGGGCCCGCCTTGAACCGGACGTTGTCGCCACCATGAGCACCAACGAGGATTGGGACGATCTGTTCCAACAGTCGAACCTGGAAATCCCCTGTGCGGGCATTCGGGTACACAATCAAGCATCGGGGAGTTATTTAGCTTTATCCACAAGTTTGGTCACGATAATGGGCACGGGCAAGGGTTCCATTTACAATATGGGGCTGAGAATTAGCGGGGGTAAGGAGTATGCCAAGTTGTTTCAGAATCGGGTTTTGCAGGTCATTGTGGCGTTGAGCAAGGAATGAGGGGCGAATGAGAAACTTAAAACAGTATCCAAGCAAAGACATCAGCCTATTGGGATGCAGGGAGGTCACAACCGAACAGTAAAGAAACTGTAGCGGAAGCAACCCAAATAAAAAACATATTGTTTTAAGAAAAATTATTTAACTTTGTATCAGTATTGAAAAATTATGTGCCTGAAAAAATGACAACCATACAAATTCAACCAGATACAAAAGTCCCCGTCGAGGATGTGCTCAGCGGCATTGCTTCGCTAAATACGCCGGAATTGGAAGATTTTTTTCAAAAGGTGTCACAAGTATTGGCCGAACGGAAGGCACCACACCTTTCAAGTAGTGAGGCCGAATTGTTAAAAAAAATCAATACTGGCTATCCGGTTGAAATGGCAGGCCGTTATGAATATCTGTCTACTCAAAAAGACAAACGAGCCTTATCACCTGTAGAGCAACAAGAACTTGTCAAAATAACCGATAATTTTGAGATTTTGGATACAGAACGGTTGGAATCGTTGTTGAAACTTGCCCATTTTCGGGATATTTCATTAGAAGACCTGCTTAAAAAGTTGAAACAGCCATCTCCCTCTAAATAGCATGGCGAAGCAGTTCCTTTCTCAAAAGATCAGAGCGTTTATTGCCCAAAGAGCACTTTTCAGATGCGAATATTGCCAGTCCCGCGCTGACTGTGCCTGCGAATCATTTGAAGTTGAGCATATTTACCCGCTTTCCTTAAATGGTACCAACGATCCTGGAAATTTAGCATTTTCTTGCCGTGGCTGCAATAGCAGAAAGTCAGATCGTGTTGAAGCAATTGATCCCTTCACAAAGCAAATGACACTATTGTTTCATCCAAGGAACGATCTATGGGAAGAACATTTCGCCTGGGATGACAGCTATTTACTCGCGATCGGGCTGAGTTCTATCGGAAGGGCCACTGTAGAAGCATTGCAACTCAATCGTCAAGGCTTGGTAAATCTTCGTTGGTTAATGAAACTTGGTGGAATTCACCCTCCAGTGGCATCCACTGATTAGTGAATATCCTGGTGTTGGGTAAATGATAACCCTCGGATCGACGGATATCCTGAACAAAAAATTATATTTGCGTTTCAAGCTATACCAAATCCCTTCTCGCATGGCGGAAGACCAATGGAACCAACTTCCACCCACCGCCTTGAACATCAAATCCAACACCTCCACCTTCATCGCCCGCTGGGCAGCCTCCGGCGCAGCAGAACGCGCCAACGCCCAGTCCTTTATCACCGAGCTTTGCGCCTTGCTCAGCCTGGAACCACCCCAGCCCAAAACCCCCGACGAATCCGACAACGTCTACGTGTTTGAAAAAACAATCCCCAGCACCAGCGGCAACAAAAACTTTATCGACTGCTACAAACGCGGCCATTTTGTGCTGGAATCCAAACAGGGTGCCGATGCCGATACCCGGGAAGCAGCGCTTTCGCTGAGCGGCGAGCAGCAACGCGCCCAGCGCAAAACCGGCCACGGCCAGCGCGGCAGCAAAGCCTGGGACACTGTCATGGACAAAGCCCGCGCACAAGCCGAAAAATACGTGCGCAGCCTCCCCCGCCAAGAACTGACCGATGGCGGCCGCCCACCTTTTATCATGGTGGTGGATGTGGGCCACAGCATCGCATGGTACACCGACTGGAGCCGCGCCGGCGGGCATTATGTGCCTTTCCCTGATTCGGCTTCTTACCGCATCGCGCTCGCCGACCTGCAACTGGAACCCATCCAGGAGCGCTTGTAAGCTGTGGGGGCCGACCCGCTCAGCCTCGACCCGAGTCGGCGCAGCGCAAAAGTGACCCGGCAAATTGCCGACCGACTGGCCCGGCTCGCGCGCTCGCTGGAAGGCGGCTATGAACCCGAGCAAGTGGCGCGCTTCCTCATGCGAGCCTTGTTCACCATGTTCGCCGAGGACGTAGGCTTGCTGCCCGAACGCGGATTCAGCAAAATACTGGAAGATTCCCGCCAAGACCCGGTGCATTTTCTCCATGCGGTGCAGAACCTCTGGGAAACCATGAACACGGGCGGTTATTCCCTGCTGCTGAAAGTCAATATTCCGCGTTTTAACGGCGGACTTGAATGAGAAAGAGCGCCGCATCTACGATCAGGGACTGGTCGGGCTGCTGCGCCAGCTACACGACGAACTCGATGCCGCCGTGGCCGAGGCATATAGCTGGCCCACCGACTTGCCCGAAGCCGAAATACTGGAGCGACTGGTACAACTGAACGCCCAGCGGGTCACCGAAGAAGCCGCCGGGCAGGTGCGCTGGCTGCGCCCGGAGTATCAGGCACCCTATGCCGCGCAGGTATGCACCCAGGGAAAACTGATAGCAGACGAGGAACTGCCGGATGTCGTCGTCAGCGCCGTCAAGCGCAACTGGCCCGACAAGCTGCCCGAGCAGGCCGCCGCCTTGCGCGACCTTCTGGCAGCCCTGGAGCAACCAGCCGATATCAATGCACTGGCTGCCGCTTTTGAAGGCAAATCCAGTCCCAAGCGCAAGACCGATATACAGCGCCTGCTGGTGACGATGGCAGCGCTGGGGCAAGCGGAGGAAACTGGGAGCGGGCGCTGGAAACGATGAAGGAGCCAAGAACAACGAAAACTAACAACAAACAACGAAACAACTCCCCACGCCGCGTTGTTATTCCGCTTATCTTTGCCCCCCATCTCCCATACAAAATTGACACAATGCCCATGCGCACGCTGCTATTTGCTGTTTTTACTTTTTTATTTATTGGCCTGAACAACAACCATCTACAGGCACAAGACCCCAATCTAGCGAACCAATACTTTTCAGATGGAGAGTTTGAGAAGGCTGCTGCATTGTTCAGCCAACTGCTGGAGAAAGACAAGCGCAGTGAATACTATTTCACCCGCTATGTGGATTGCCTGATGAACCTGGAGCAATACGCCGAATGTGAAAAGGTGATCAAAAAGCAGATCAAGGACGCTCCGGAGAACACAGGATTGTACGTCGCTTATGGCAATTTGTTCGACAAACAAAACAAGGAGCCCGAAGCCGCCGCACAGTACAAGCGGGCGATTGACAAAATGGCGGCAGATTATGCTTCCGTAGAACGGCTGGCGCGATTGTTTACCAGCCTTTCCAAGTACGACCTTGCCCTCCAAACTTATGAAAAAGGCGCTACCCTTACCCGCGATCAACAACGCTTTGCCTTCAATATCGGCGAGTTGTACCGCAGAAAAGGCGAAACCACAAAAATGATAGAAGCCTATCTCAACGCGCTGGGCTCCGACCCAGGAAAACTATCGATGGTGCAAACCCGCCTGGCACAAGTACTGGCGGCAGAAGAATACACCGAACTACAAACCCAATTGTACGCACGCGTCCAAAGCAGCGACAACCCTGATTACATCGAAATTCTCGCCTGGTCTTTTGTGCAGCGCAAGGACTTCAAAAGCGCCCTCCGCCAATTCAAAGCCCTCGACAGGCGACTCGGCGAAAACGGCCAACGCATCATGAACCTGTCTGGAGATGCAGCCATGGCCAGCGAATACGATGTTGCCATTGAAGGATACGAGTATATTATCCAAGACAAAGGTCGGCTCAGCCCGTTTTTCTTCGATGCAAAAAAAGAAGTGATGGAGTGCCGTCGGAAAAAAATCACGGAAGGATATGCCTTTACGGTTCAAGACCTGACTACCCTGGAAGCCGAATATGAGGCATTTATCAAGCAATTTGGGAAAACGGTTCAAACAGCGCCACTGACGCTTCAATTGGCCGACCTGGAAGCATACTACATGCAAAACCTCTCTAAAGCAATTTCTTTGCTCGAAGAGCTAAAAGTCATGCCAGGACTGAACCGGGAAACACTGGCCCGCACCAAAATAAATCTCGGCGATTTCTACCTCATCAACGGCGATATATGGGAAAGTACTTTGCTGTACAGCCAGGTCGACAAAGACTTTAAGGAAGAGACCATAGGGCAAGAATCGCGGTTTAAAAATGCACGGCTGGCGTATTTCAACGGCGATTTTCAGTGGGCACAGGCACAGTTCGACGTGTTGAAAGCTTCCACGTCCAAACTTATCGCCAACGATGCGCTCGACCTTTCTGTGTTCATCATGGACAACCTCAACCTCGATACATCCTCTGCCGCCATCTCCCTCTATTCCGGGGCAGAACTAATGGTGTTTCAAAATAAATTTGAAAACGCCTTTTCAAAACTGGACACGCTGCGCCGCGAGTTCCCAGAACACTCGCTCCAGGACGATATCCTTTTCCTGGAAGCACAGATCTATGCCAAAAAACGCAACTGGGAAAAAGCAGCAACCCTTTATAAGGACGTAGCTGATAAATTTCCCGAAGATATCCGAGCCGACAATGCGCTGTACGCCCTCGCTCAGATCTACGAGACAAAACTCAATGATTTGGATAAAGCCAAGGAGCTGTACGAGAAGATATTTATGGATTATTCGGGCAGTATTTTCGCGGTGGAGGCAAGGAAAAGGTTTCGGGTGCTGCGGGGGGACAAAGTACAGTAAGGGGGGTTTCATGGTTTCAGGGTTAAAGGGTTTCATGGTTTACGCAATCTGTTCGCATCCATGAAAAGCTTTTTCAAATTTAACAACAGATCGCGTAAACCATGAAACCCTTTAACCCTGAAACCATGAAACCCTAAAAGAGTACAACATGCAGCAACCCAAACGCCGTGCCCACAAACCAACCCAGTATCACTTCCGATTTTGTATGCCTTCCCAGCACGACCCGCGACCAGGCGATGAGGATGGAAAAGCTGAAGAATACAAGGCCCAGCCAAAGCAACTTTGGCAACAGGAGTGCGCTGAGATAGGTGGCCACTACGGTGTGCAGGGAGATTTTTTTCAATGAATTAATGCCGAAGCAGGTGGCAAGCAGCAAACCCACATACAGGGTTGGCCCCAGGTATGGTTGGTTGGACCATTTGAAATACAGGGCCGCTAAAAGCACCATTCCGATCGAAGGGAGGTACACGTTGACGGCGCGCTGCTTCCGGTCGGAAACGTCCAGGTTGGTAATTTCACCCCGCAGTTTGCGCACCAGCAGGAACAGACTGAGCAGTGCAAAAATGCCGGCCAAGGTAACAATCAATGGCTCGGCCGCTTCAAAACCGACCTCTGAAACGGTGAGATAGGAAACGATTACGGGGAACAGGAGGAATGGGTTGCCGACGTTGGAGATAAGGTTGGCGATTCCAGGAGGCAGGGTCAATTTGATCATTTGAATGTGAATTCTTTACGCATCACTTCCAAAATTCCACCTTTATTAAATCAATATGGGCAAAATGGTGATCGCGGGTGATTAATTTTACGTCAATTGCCAATGCAACTGCTGCAATCCATACATCGTTTTCAGGAATTGGCATGCCTTTTCTTTGTAGATGCTGCCGTACAAGAACATAGGCTTCTGCAACTTGAATATTTTGATCTATCAATTTGCATTTCGCTAAAAAGGCCAGAACCAATTTCTTGTTTTGGTCAGGTTTTGCAGAAATTGCTGTGCCGAACAGGAGTTCTCCAACAACCGTAATTGGAATAAATATCTCTAAATAATCAAGGATTTTGACAGGTGCCTCACGTTGGTTTCGCAATAAACCTACAACGATATTGGTATCCAAAATAGCTACCATTCGCCTTCTATTTCTTGAAATTCACGGGAAACTATCCTTTCCAAATCTTCGCCAGAAGCATTATCCATGGCTCCAATCACATCGGCGAGAAAATGCGGCACGGAATTGCCTTCTGCTGGTTTAGGGTTATCGTCACCAAGACGCATTTTTATATTGCCTGAATCCAAGCTGATGGGTAAGCCACGCTTTTTTAGTTCTTCTTGAAAAGCAGTCTTCTCTACACCAGCTAATCGCTGAGATTGATCAAAAGATAGCTGCTTTTTGGAATAGAGGAATATGGATATTTCCAAGCGTAGTTCTACGGGAGTCATTTCCGCTTGCCTTAGCACTTCATGTGAAATAACAAGATTGCTCATAGCATATTTGGCTTTAATTTAAATAATCGCTTCAATTTAAAAACAAAAATACGCCTTTTCTCCCATCAATTGCGCAATGGCTTCCCGTTTTCGAGCATGTGCTGAATCCGCTCCAGCGTCTTTGGCTCCCCACAAAGCGACAGGAACATTTCCCGCTCAATGTCCAACAAGTACTGCTCGCTCACCTGCTGCTGGCTGGTAAGGTCGCCGCCGCAAAGAACATAAGCTACTTTTTTGGCAATGAGAACATCGTGATCCGAGGCGTAGTTGCCGAGTTTCAAGGAATGCGCCGCTACGTAAAGCGCACCCAGCCCTGTGCGACCCAATACGGTAATGTCTTTGCGTTGGATTGGCATGACATAATCAGTGGCCAATTCCAGCACCTTCTTTTTGGCCTCGCTGATGTTGCGTGCTACATTGCGCACGATGCTGTCTTTGTTGTGTTTCAGGTAGCCAAGTTTGAAAGCTTCATCGGCAGAGGTCGCCACCTGGGCTGTCGCAATGGTTTTAAATTTTTCGATCAGGCGTGGAATCTGTACATCCCCTTCATCTGACATTTCATCGCTGAGCCGCACCGCAAACTCCTTGGTACCACCGCCGCCTGGGATAATGCCCACACCCACTTCCACCAGGCCGATATAACTTTCTGCACCTGCTACTACGGCATCTGCGTGCATGGAAAACTCACAGCCGCCGCCAAATACGTAGCCTTGGGTCGCAATTACTACCGGAATGGCAGAATATCGGATCCGCATGGAGGTTTGTTGGAAAATATTCACTGCCTGGTTTAGCTCATCCCACTCTTGCTGATATGCCATCATGGCGATCATCATAATATTGGCCCCGACGGTGAAATTCTGGGCATTGTTGCCGATAACCATGCCGCGCCAGCCTTGCTCTTCAGCAATCTGAATGCTGTCGTTGATACCACGCAGGATACCTTCGCCGATGGCGTTCATTTTGGAATGGAATTCCAGGCAAAGCACACCGTCACCGATATCATGCAAGGTGCATTCCGCATTGCTGTATACGGGCTTGTTGCCTCGGTAGCTGTCCAGCAGGATAAAGGACTCGCCGCCTGGCAATGCTTGGTAGGATTTGCTGCCTTGGTCGTAGTATTTCCGAACACCAGCTTCATTTTTGTAAAATGAAGTATGGCCTGCTGCCAGCATTTCTTTTACCCAGGGTGATACTTTTTCGCCTTGTTTCTCCGCCAGCGCAACGCCTTCGTTCACACCCACCATGTCCCAATATTGGAATGGCCCAACTTCCCAGGCAAAGCCTGCACGCAAAGCGTCGTCTATGGCATAAAGGGTGTCGGAGATTTCAGGAACGCGGTTGGATACGTAAGCAAAAAGCCCCAGAAAAGATCGCTGCAGGAGTTCTGCTCCTTTGTCATCACCTTTGAAAATGGCTTTTAGGCGGCGTGGCAGCTCGTCAATTTGTTTGAGCGTATCTACAATGGCAAGTTTAGCCTTTTGCGGCACCGCGTATTCCAAGGTTTCTAAATTTAAGGCCAGCACTACTGGGCGGCCTTTGGCATCTCTATCGCCCGTTTTTTTATAAAACCCCTGTCCAGATTTATTGCCAAAGAATTTTTTTTCCACCAGGAAGTTCAAAAATGCCGGCACTTCCATTTTGGAAATCTGCTCATCGTCGGGGCAGTTTTGTTTCATCCCATTGATGACGTGCACGGCGGTATCCATACCCACCAGATCGGCGAGGCGGAAGGTGCCGGTTTTCGGGCGACCAATGGCCGGGCCCGTGAGCGCATCGGCCGAATCGATGCCCAGGCCCAATTCATGGGTAAGCTCGAATATTTTGGCCATGGCGTACACCCCTACCCTGTTGGCGATAAATGCCGGGGTGTCTTTGCACAGCACGGTTTGTTTGCCCAGAATTACGTCGCCGAAGTGCATAAAAAACGCTGTCACGTCGGGATTTGTGTCCGCTGTCGGGATCACTTCAAACAGGCGCATGTAGCGCACAGGATTGAAAAAGTGCGTACCACAAAAGTTTTTCTTGAAATCCTCGCTTCTGCCCTCCGCCATCAAATGGATGGGAATACCGGAAGTATTGGACGTGACCAGCGAACCCTGAGCACGGTATTTTTCCACTTTCTCGTACACCTGTTTTTTAATGTCCAGGCGCTCTACCACCACTTCTATTATCCAGTCGCATTCCTTTATTTTAGGAAAATCATCGTCAAAATTGCCGACGGTGATGCAGCTGGCGTAATTGTTATCATAGAATGGGGCGGGCTTGGCTTTCAAGGCGCTGGCCAAGGAATCAGCGGCTATTTTATTGCGTGCCCCCTCAGCGCTGGCCAGGTCAAGCATTAAAACTTCAAGGCCGCAGCCAGCGAGTTGGGCGGCGATGCCAGTGCCCATAAGTCCGGAGCCGAGAACGGCTACTTTGCGTATGTGTTTGTTGAGCATATTGATTACTTAGCGAAAATTTGCTGGCAAAGATACGAAAAATAGGTTTCAGGTTTCAAGGTTTCAGGTTTCTGGTTTACACGATTGGTTCGTTGCCTTGAAACAGTATTTCAAATTTGACAACTAATCGCGTAAACCAGAAACCTGAAACCTTGAAACCTGAAACCTTGTTACACCAGTATGCAACACAAACTCATCTACATATATGACGCCCTCTGCGGTTGGTGCTACGGTTTTAGCCCCGTCATGCAGCAGTTACACGAAAAATACGCAGCCCAAATTGATTTTGAAGTACTGTCGGGTGGTATGATTATGGGCTTGCGTGCCGGGCCAATTGGCGAGGTAGCGGCCTACATCGGAAAGGCATACCCTGATGTGGAAAAAGGTACGGGTATTAAATTCGGGGAGCCGTTTCTTCAAAACATCCTGGAACCAGGAACCGCCATTTTTTCCTCTGAAATGCCTGGCACTGCCCTCACCGTTTTTCGCAAATATCAGCCTGAAAACGTGTTGGCATTTGCCCACACCTTGCAAAACACGCTGTACCGCAATGGTGTTGAATTAAGTGTGCTGGGGAACTATAAGCCTCTTGTGGAGCATTTTGGACTGCCTTCCGATGATTTTTTAGCAGAAATGCAACGCGAAGAAACCCGCTACGAAACACTAATGGAGTTTCAGACTGTCGCGAATTGGGGCGTGAACGGATATCCTACGGTGCTGCTCAAACCCGCGCGCGAAGAACAATATTACATGGTTGCGCGGGGATATACGCCATTGGAGCGCTTGGAAGAAGTTATTGAGAAAGTGATCCCAGAGCTGGCGAAAAGTTAATGGGAGAAATCATGTAGTGCTTAAAGTTCTAGCGTATGCACACATCTTCGCATTGGCGAGCACCAAACTTGAATTACATTGAAAGCTAGGCAGTTGTGTCATTCCGAGCGCAGCGAGGAACCTGGGTTAGAATTTAGAATCAGGTTACTCGCTGCGCTCGGAATGACACAATTGCTTGATTTTAAAGATGGAACTACCCCTTCACGTACTGCACATTGGCTTGAAACTTCACTTCATCTGATACAACGGCACCACCTGCCTCGGTCAAAGCATTCCAGGTAAGCCCAAATTCCTGACGGCTGATTTTTCCAGACACATCAAAACCTGCCATGGTTTGTCCGTATGGGTCTTTGGCAATACCACCAAACTCAGCTTCCAGGGTGAATCTACTGTGTATTTTGAAAAGTAAAAAGGCAATACGGCGCGGATTTATCATAATTCTAACCATCCGAACTAAACAAAACTTGCGCTGCCGCGTTTCTCCCAGCAATGAAAAATTTCGAAAAAATCCGCACGCTCGGTGACCTCAAAAAGTCTGGCTACCAGCCCCGCTCTGTAAAAGATGAGCTTCGTTCCAACCTCATCGAAAAGATTAAAGGTAAGGAAGACATCTTTCCTGGCATTTATGGCTTTGATGATACTGTGATCCCAGATGTGGAACGGGCTGTGCTCAGCCGTCACAATATTTTGTTGCTCGGTTTGCGTGGCCAGGCCAAAACCCGCATCGCCCGCATGTTGATACACTTGCTGGACGAATATGTTCCAGTAGTTGCAGGCAGTGAACTGAACGACGATCCAATGGCACCCATTGGCCGCTGGGCAAAAGACCTGATTGCGGAAAAAGGCGATGCGACCCCTGTAGATTGGCTGCACCGGGATGAGCGCTATGTTGAAAAACTGGCTACACCCGACGTAAGCATCGCCGACCTCGTGGGCGATGTAGATCCGATCAAAGCCGCCAACTTGCGCTTACCCTACTCTGATGAACGGGTTATTCACTTTGGCTTGATTCCACGTGCCCATCGCTGCTTGTTTGTGATCAACGAATTACCCGATTTGCAAGCGCGTATCCAGGTCTCCCTTTTCAATGTATTGCAAGAAGGCGATATGCAAATACGCGGCTTCAAGCTCCGTTTGCCGCTTGATGTGGAATTTATTTTCACCGCCAACCCGGAGGACTATACCAACCGTGGCAGCATCATTACGCCGCTCAAGGATCGCATAGAAAGCCAGATCACCACACACTACCCTGACAGCATAGAAGTTGGCAGAAAAATCACTGAACAGGAGGCGCGGATCAGCCCAGAGCAGTTGGAACGTATACATGTTCCTGCCATACTAAAAAATCTGATCGAACAAATCGCTTTCGCCGCACGTGAAAGCGAGTTTGTGGATCAAAAAAGTGGCGTGAGTGCGCGACTGACCATTGCCGCTTACGAAAACCTGTACTCTAGCGCCGAGCGGCGATTGTTGCGCAACGGAGAAAGTAAAACAACCGCCCGCATCACCGATTTCTGGGGTGTTATTCCTGCCATCACAGGCAAAGTGGAAATGGTGTATGAAGGCGAACAAGAGGGTCCACATGCAGTTGCCATGACCCTCATTGGACAGGCGGTAAAAACAGTTTTTCTACAATATTTTTCGGACCCTACCAAGCTAAAGCGCGGTCAGGAACGCGATCCTTTTGGAGTCATAAAAGCATGGTTCTCCGCTGGTAATTCAGTGGATTTGTTTACCGAATTGGCCACCAAGAAGTTTCAAAAGGAATTAGAGGATGTCGCTGGTTTGAAAAAACTCGTTGAAGCCACAAAAATCGAGGCCAATGAATTGTACACTTTCATGGAATTGGCCTTGCACGGCCTAGCCGAATTCGACCTTCTGAGCAAGGAATTTATTCAAACACGCTGGGTGTTCAAAGATCATCTTGCCGGAGAAATGGGTAAAGGGGATGACGATGATGACGATGTTCGTGGACTCTTCAATTAGGCAATAATGCTCGTGCCGCATCTGGCGAATGTGCTGTAAATTGGTAGCACATATCATGCGCCAGATGTGGCACGAGGTTTTGTTTTTGTGTGCTTCAATTGGTTACAAAATAGTTACAGCATCGTCAAAGATGCTGATTCAATATTTTGACCTATTATTGCGTATCAAAAACAAAACGACCGTCCTATGTTCAAGAATCAAAGCGGAGGTTTCCGCATCCCGCCAACGCTGATAATCGCCCTGGTCATGGGCGCTTTTACCCTGTGCAAATACTATGGCCAAAGTTCCGTCAATGATATCACGGGTGACACCCAGCATATCAACATGACGACGGAACAAGAGATCAGAATGGGCCTTGAAACAGCGCCCCAAATGGCGCAGGAAATGGGTGGCCTGAGCCGCAATCAAGATGCCACCAACCTGGTCAAACAAGTAGGGCAAAACGTGGTGCAAAACTCTGCAGCCAAAAATACACCCTACCAATACGAGTTTCATCTGTTGGCCGATCCCAATACCATCAACGCCTTTGCTTTGCCGGGCGGGCAAATCTTCATCACCGAAGGTCTGCTCATGCGCCTGACGACCGACGGAAAATCCATCAGCAATGACATGCTCGCGGGTGTACTTGGCCACGAAGTTGGGCACGTAGTAGCCCGCCATAGTGCCGAGAAAATGGCGCAAATGGAACTGGCTCAGGGACTTACTGGTGCCGTCACCATGGCAACGTACGACCCCTCCAACCCAAATACAGGTTACATTGCCCAGTCTGTTGCCAATATGATTCAAATGAAATACGGTCGAGGGCAAGAGCTGCAAAGCGACAACCTCGGGGTGCGTTTTATGCTCGAAGCCAAATACGACCCTGAAAATTTAATTAAGGTCATGGAGATCCTGAAACAGGCTGCCGGGCCAAACCGCACGCCGGAATTTCAAAGCACACACCCTGATCCGGAGAATAGAAAGGAGGCGATTCAAGCGGCGATTCAGGAATGGAAGCAAAAACTAGGGAAGTGATGAAAAGTAGGTTTCAAGGTTTCAGGTTTCAAGGTTTCAGGTTTACGCGATTTGTTGTTGCTTTGAAACTGTTTATCAAGCTACAAACAAATCACGTAAACCTGAAACCTTGAAACCTGAAACCTTGAAACCTACTTTTCATCATTCATCTCTCTTTTTCTCTTGTGGCACATCCAACTGCAAGCGCGTTGGACGATTTGCAATTTCCCACGCGGTATTGAATGCTAACTGGGCCCGTTTTGCCAAGGCATCAAAATTGATCTTATCTGCCGTATCTGTCGGACGGTGATAGTCGGGGTGCGTGCCATTGAAATAGAAAATGGAAGGGATTCCTTTTTCCGCAAAATTGTAGTGATCGCTGCGCTCGTAGTAATGGTTCGGGTCGTCCTTGGCGTTGTACTTGTAATCAAGCTCCAATTTTGTGTTTTCATCGTTCTGCATCTCACTAATGTCGTGCAGTTCTGTGCTGATGCGATCAGAACCAATTACATATACATAGTCAGGGTTGCCGGCATGGCGCTCGTCTACCCGGCCAATCATGTCTATATTGATGTCGGCAACGGTGCGTTCAAGTGGAAACAAGGGGACTTCGGTGTAATACTGTGAACCAAGCAGCCCTTTTTCTTCGCCACTAACCAACATACAAATTACCGTGCGCTTAGGCCCGACACCTTTTTCCTTAGCCGTTTGAAATGCCCGGGCAATTTCGATAACCGCTGAAGTGCCACTGGCATTGTCGTCAGCGCCGTGATAAATCACCGAGCTGTCTGGCATACCGAGGTGGTCATAGTGAGCCGTAATCATAACATACTCCTTTTTGAGCAATGAGTCAGAGCCTTCTATGACAGCCAATACGTTGGAGCCTTCAAGCGTCTTACTTGTTTTGTCTAGCCGTACCTCAATTTTTGTTTTTATTTTTACAGCCTTGAACTTCTCCCCGTTTTGAAGGTCGCTAAATTCTGCTGCTGCTTTTTTGGCTTTTTCGCCAAAAATGGCATCTGATACATCGGTTGAAATAAAGACACAGTTTATCAAATCGCCAGATGCCATGGATACCTGGGTTCCCGCAGGCTTCCAGCCATAAGTAGAAATCTGCTTGCGGTTCCGTTTGACACTTTCTTTAAAATTCGGGTCAATAATAAAAACCATTATAGCGCCTTTCTGCTTGGCCAACTTTACTTTTTTGCGCCAATCAACAGACCAGTTGGAGCGGAATTCGTTACCCGTTAGTAGTGATTTCCCATCGGGGTTAAGCGGCTCGCCGTCATAAAAAATAACAGCTTTGCCTTTTACATCGGTTTTTTCATAATCATTGTAAGCGGCATCTTCAATACCATATCCAACAAAAACGACATCCTTTAATTCAACCTTCGGAGCATCAGTAGTAAAGGCTGGGAAAACATAAAAATCCGAGCGGTTTTTGAATTCCTGCTTATCAACTGCAAGGCCTATTTCTGACCATGTATCGCTGCGCAACAAAACCTGTTGAAAATAGGAGTTTCGATCTGCCTTAGCTGGAATACCAGCAGCTTTGAACTGCTCTGCAATAAACTGGGCGGCTTTTTGCTGGCCAACTTGACCAGTCTCGCGACCTTGGAGCGAATCTGCCGTCAGCACATATAGCAATGCTTTTAAGTCATCAGCTTTGATTTCAGCTGCAAATGGCTTTGCATCTGGAAGTTCGTAAAAGCGCTTTTTGCGTAAGGAACGGCCTGCCCCGAGTGGTACTGGATTTTTACTCGTATCTGGTTGTACGCCTGTTTGAGCGGGCAAGTTGATCGCCAGCAACAGGGAAAAAATCAAAAGTTTAAATTTCATAAAAAATTACGTGGTTAAAATCAAGACATTGTAAAAACCATTTTTACAATGAAATCAGGCTGTTTAATCGGCAATTTTATTGCCAAACCCTGAAAAAAGGGTAGAAATATGCCCAACGTCACTGTAATAACGCTAAAAAACCAATCAGGATGCATGCACTGCCAAAATAGCAGTGATTTTTTATCAAAAAGCGACAGCAATGGAAGTTGTAATACAGGCATTACTGTTGGTGAAGTCAGCGCTACCTTTTAAGAAAATATCGCTATTGCTCTTCAGAAATCGACCTTCGATCCGCCAAAGCTGCATTGGCACGTACCCTGTTTGATTCAAGTTGCGCTTTTATAAAGCCAAGGTTGATGTTGACCTCGCTGTTTCTGTTGTAAGCGTAAAAAATCAGGGCGGGTATCCGTGGATGGTTTGTTGAAATCAACATTGTAATATGGCGCTACATATACGCCCAGCGAAACTTTTAAGCTGTCTTTTGAGGTTTCTTGGGCGCATAATCCCTGTAAAAAGGCCAATGCAAGGATCAGAAGAATGGAGCGTTTTTTCACGATTTGAATTTTTTATTGGTTTGTTTATAAATATTTGATTTTCAATACTATAGTTAGGCTTCCTCTTTAGTACACATAGCGACAAAGTGGGTTTTTGGTGCTAAATTTTCATTGTATTGGGCAAGGCGAAATATGATTCATCCCTTATTTTCGTGAATCCTTGGTGTTTTTAGATGGAAGGGCTAGGTGAATCGGTTGCATTCGTTTTTACTTATTCGTCAGACCACTAAAAGTGGTCGGACGAGGGCCATTTGGTCTGACGATTTTTCATCGTCCGACCAATAAGTATACACAAACGCGCAAATTTATACCTATTTTTTCTCCTAAAAAATAAGGGATGAATCATGTAGGACTATGCTCAAGATTATGTTTATGTCGATTATGCAGCACTAGGCACAAGAAATCTTATCAACCCGATTCCCGTGCCGTCCACCTTCAAAATCTGTACTGAGGAATATCCGCACCATTGCCTGGGCCAGTATTTCTGGAACAAAACGGGCTGGCAAGGCGATGATATTCGCGTTGTTGTGTTGCCGTGCCAGGGAAGCCAGTTCTTCCGTCCAGCAGATGGCGCAGCGGATTTGCTGATGTTTGTTGGCTGTCATAGCCACACCATTGCCGCTGCCGCAAATCAAAATGCCGCGATCTGCCTGCCCACTTTCCACCGCCTCCGCTACCGGATGGGCAAAATCGGGGTAATCTACAGAATCGAGAGAATGGGTGCCGAAATCCTGCACCATGTGGCCTTGAGCCTGTAACATCGAAATGATGCCTTCTTTATATGGGAACCCTGCGTGGTCGCAGCCGATGGCTATTTTCATAATATGGTTGCTTTAGTAGCGTCAAGCATGGCGCGGCATTCGGCCAGGTCGGGCGATTGGGCGTACACGCGCAACACTGGCTCGGTGCCACTGGCGCGTATCATCACCCATTTTTCATCGCCAAAAATGAATTTCCAACCGTCAATATCTTCGACTCCTGTGATTTTATATTTTCCAAAAGCGGTGTAAGCACGGTTCTTGCACATTTTGATCACGTTTTGCTTTTGTTCTTCGGTAATATGAAGGTCGTCACGCTCAAATGCAAAAGCGCCAACTTCCTTGTACACTTCCTCGACCAGCCCTTTCAGCGTTTTTCCGGTATGCGCCATAAACTCGAATACCAACAAACCCATCCAAACTCCGTCGCGCTCTGGAATATGGCCTTTCACAGCCAATCCACCCGACTCTTCGCCGCCGACGAGAATATCCTCCTTCGTCATGATTTCCGCAATATACTTGAAACCAACTTTTGTGATTTCGTAAGGGAGACCAAATTTTTCGGCCATTTTTTTCATTTTATCGGTCACGGAGAAGGTGAAAACGACCTTGCCCGTCATGCCTTTATATTTGTGCAGGTACAACAACAAGATCAACAGGAGGTGGTGGCTGTCCACAAAATTGCCGTCTTCGTCGTACATCCCAATCCGGTCGGCATCGCCATCGTTGGCAAGACCAGCGGTTATTTTGGGATTCTTTTTGATGGTTTCACTCAGTAGACTCAGGTTGCGATGGATGGGCTCTGGTGCCTGGCCGTGCATGCCTGGGTTGTTGTCGCAATGCAGGAATATGCACCCAGGCAACAGCTTTTTTACTACATTTTGGCCAGCGCCGAACATGGCATCGTAGGCAATTTTGCCAGCGCCGGTTTTGATCAGTTTCAGGTCAAAATTTTTCTTGACATGTTTGATATACATGCCTTCCAGGTCTGCTTCTTTGAGCAAATTTTTCGCCCGAAGCTCACTTAAACTAGGAAGCGATTTCATAGAGCACTCATCCGGGATCAGGTTTTCCACCTCCGTTACATCTGCGGGAATCATTGGACCTCCGTAAGCAGCTTTCAATTTGTAGCCATTGTAAGAAGGTGGATTATGGCTGGCCGTGATGACAATGCCCAAATTTGCCTTCAATTTCACGACACCCAGGCTTACCATCGGCGTGCTGACAAACCCAGCGCTCGCAATATAGCATTGAATGCCATGTGCGCCAAGCACCTGCGCGGTAGAGGAAGCGAACATCAGCCCGCCGAAACGACAATCGTAACCGATCACCGCTTTTTTCATTTTGTTTTTTTTCATGTACACCGCGGTAGCTTCTGCTACGCGCATCACGTTGGCCAATGTGTAGTCGTCAGCGATTATTGCCCGCCATCCATCGGTGCCAAATTTTATTGGAATTGCCATATTGAAAATCGAATTAGTGTAGAAATAGAAAGGTTCTCGAAAATGAAAAGGTCGGTAAACTTAAAGCTGTTCCAGCATTGAAGGCAAAATTATTTTTTCAAACCGTACTTTCGCTGCTCATTTCCCAAAAATAATAAATTAAATGCCTGAAAAGGCTACAATCACTGCTTTGAACGACTCTTATAGACATAAAGGATTACGCAAACGCATGGTCGATACCTTGCGGCGCAGGGGAATTACCGACGAAGCAGTGCTGGCGGCCATGGGATCGGTGCCGCGACATTTTTTTCTTGCAAAAGATTTTGAAGACCATGCGTACGAGGACAAACCATTTCCAATTGGCAACGAGCAGACCATTTCCCAGCCGTTCACAGTAGCCTATCAATCAGCTTTATTACAAATAGAATCCAGGGACAAAGTCCTGGAAATCGGCACAGGCTCTGGCTACCAAGCGGCAATTTTGGCGGTATTGGGCGCAAAAGTGTACACCGTAGAAAGGCAGGAGGCTCTTTATTTTCAAGCCAAATCACTGCTTGCCGAATTGGGCTTCCGCACCGTACATTGTTTTTTTCGCGATGGATCACTCGGCCTATCAACACATGCCCCTTATAAAAAAATAGTGGTGACCGCTGGTGCACCCGTCGTGCCAGAACCCTTGAAACAACAACTCGCTATCGGCGGGGTTTTGGTGATACCTGTCGGCAGCGAAATTCAGCAAATGCTGAAAATTACCCGTTTGTCAGAAACGAAGTTTCAGGAAGAGGTTTTGGATTCTTTCAGGTTTGTGCCTTTTTTGGAAGGACTGAACAAGGATGACGGTGGACGGTAGACGGTGGACGGTAGACGGTGGACGGCTTGCACATCATCCTTTTCCAGTTTGGCTGGGGTTTTTCAGCACCCAATCCAGTGCCTGGAATTAAGTGCTGAAAAACACAAGCCAAACCAAAACCCAAATGCCGTGCAAGCCGTCAACCGTCAACCGTCAACCGTTTATCATTCTTCCCGTCCAAGATTTATCATTGCTTCTAAGGCATCCAAATGAATTTTGAAAGCTGCGCGGCCAGGCTCGGTGGCGGAGTAGGTAGTTTGAGGATGGCGGGCTATAAAAACCTTGTGGAAGGTGATGTACCCCTGGTATTCCAGCGGTTTTAAATGGCTAGCCAAGTTGCCATCGGTTAGCTCCAGTTCATCGCGCAAGGTGTTGTAGTCCATCCGTTCATTGGAGACCAACAGTGCCATGATTGCCAAACGGTTGCGGTGATCGAAGGCGGGATTTAGTTTGGATAGTATTGTTTTCATATTTTCCTTGAGAGACAAAGTTATTTCTAAAACAGAAAGCCACAAGCCGCCAGGAAAAATTAATTTTGCGGGAACATGGACAAAAATCTCATTTACGGCCATCATCCGGTCACCGAAGCCATCCGCGCTGGCAAAGCTGTGGAGAAAGTATTTTTCCAACAAGGCGAACGCGGCGAGGTGGAGAAAGAAATTCGCCATTTGACCAAGGAATACGGCATCACGCTGCAAGTGGTGCCCAAAGAGAAGTTGAACAAAATGGTAAAAGGCCAGCATCAGGGCGTGGTGGCCTATTTGGCCTTGGTGGAATATCAGTCGCTCGAAAACGTGTTGCCTTTTGTTTTTGAATCGGGTGAAGTACCGCTTTTGGTTATGTTGGACAGCGTGACCGATGTGCGCAATTTCGGTGCCATCTGCCGCTCTGCGGAATGCGCGGGTGCTCATGCCGTGATCGTGCCGCAATCGGGCTCAGCGCTGGCAAACGAGGAAGCGATGAAAGCATCCGCGGGGGCTTTGGCCCGCATCCGCGTATGTAGGGTGCGCAGCTTGTTTAGCACCTTGGAATGGTTGCAGGAATGCGGTGTTCAGGTGGTTTCCACGGCCTTGAGCGAGCGCTCAGAGCCGCTCTATGAAGCTGATTTCAACATCCCTACAGCCATATTGATGGGCGCTGAAGGCGAGGGGGTGCATCCTAAACTGTTGAAAATGTCCGATAAAGTAGTGAAAATCCCCCAGGCCACGGACTTCGACTCTTACAATGTGAGTGTCGCAGCGGGAATTGTGCTGTACGAAGCCCAGCGACAACGCCTTACTTCCAAATCTTAAAACACTGGTGAATCCGCTCGTTCCGAAAATCGGGCGGGATGGTTTGCTTGCTAATATCCTGAATTTTGGAAGCGCGGATATGTTCCTCCGATAATTTAAAGCGCCGGTAATTGGTAGAGAACCAAATAAGTCCGTTAGGTGCGCAAAGCTCCAACGCTTGATTGATGATCCAAACATGATCCCGCTGGGTGTCGAGCGTGGTTTCCATGCGTTTACTGTTGGAAAAAGTCGGCGGGTCGATGACGATGATGTCAAAGCCCTCGGTGGTCGGCTGCTTGAGCCACTGCAGTACATCAGCCTGGAGCAAGCGGTGTTCAGGGCCTGCGTGGCCATTGAGGGCAAGGTTGCGGTCGGCCCATTGCAGGTAGGTATTGCTCATGTCGACCGTCAGGGTTTCCGTAGCGCCACCAGCGGCAGCATACACAGAGAAGGAACCCGTGTAGGCAAAAAGGTTGAGCATGCGCTTTCCGGCAGCATTTTCCCGCACCATTTGCCGGGTAATACGATGGTCGAGAAAAAGCCCTACATCAAGGTAGTCGGTGGGATTGATGATGAAATTCAGGTTGTTTTCCCGGACGATAAATTCAGCGCCCACCCGCGAAAACCGCTCGTACTGTTGCAAGCCTTTTTGCCGTTGGCGGTATTTCAGGAAAATGCTATCAGGGTGAATTTCAAGTACTTCAGAGACAACTTCAACACATTCTGAGAGCCACTGGGCGTGTTCGTTGGCTGTCATGCCGTGTTCGCGCTCATACTCGGCGATGTGCACAATATTGTCATAAATATCCACCGCCAGCGGGGTGCCTGGGATATCGTTATCGTAAAGCCGGTAGCATTGCACGCCAACACGACGTGCCCATTTGCCAAAATGCTTGCGATTCTTGGTCAGGCGATTGAAAAATGGCTCAAGTCGGGCAGTCATTACTCTTGCAGGCCGCGGCCTTCTTTCACGATACGGCCACTTTCGAGCAGGTCTTTCATCAAATGGTCAAGAATGCCGTTGATAAACTCTTTGCTCTTGTCCGTTGAATATGATTTGGAAATTTCAACAAACTCGTTGAGAGTCACTTTGGTTGGAATGGTTGGGAAGTGCAGGAGTTCGCACAGCGCCATTTTGAGCATGATCATATCGAGTATCGCGACGCGATCGGCATCCCAGTTTTTGAGTGTCGGCTCAATTTCCGAGAACAGGGCGCGGTCTTCAGCGGCTGTTTTGCGCAGCAATTCTTCACCAAATTCAAGTACCGTGGCATCAGATGGCTCGTGTTCCGCAAAAAACTTGCCTTCCACAGGCATAGATTTCAGCGTTTTTTTCATGGCACCGCTTACCAGAGAGTCATCGTCCGCCCAATTGCTGTAGCGGTCTTCAGACATGTCAGAATACAACTCACTGGAAGCGAGGGAACGGTATAATTCGAGGAGAACTTTTGCGTGATCTTTTGTTTCCGGATTTTCCAAAGCTGCATAGGCTTTGAATTCAGCGGTATCACAGAAAGTATTGTACAGGGAACGGATATGGTCTTCATCAACACCATCGTTCGCTTTGTACTTTTTTACAAGTTTCAAAAAATCAACGTGGTTGGCGAGACTTTTGGTGCATTCGTTGGTACTCAGGCGAGGCTCAAATACTTTGTCTTCGTCAGAAGGCAGGTGTTTTGCTTTTCGAATTTCGGCATCTTTTTCGGCGTATTGCGCTACGCGGAGCAAGATGTACAATTGGAAAATGTATAGTTCAAAGGCTTTCCAGATGCCATCTTTGTACATGTTTACCACCTCTTTAGGGGTAAGTTCCTCATCACGGTTGAGCATGTAGAGGAGTTGCATCACTTTAATTCGAACGCTGCGGCGACTAAGCATAAGATTTCAAAAAACGTTTGCGGTGCTGGTTTTTAATTCTGGCACAAAGGAACGAATTTTCCACCAACCCAAATAAGATTTTGACACTCATTTGTCTGACTTTTTTTCATGCCCATCGAAAAAACAATTTTCCAGCCAATAAATCGGAGTCTTTTGCGGTTTCGCTGTGCGATAATAAAACGAGTTACTGCTATGAAAAACATTGAACAATTCTTCCGCTACTGCTCGGGAGTAGACGCTTCCATTCTGGACAAGTGCCCTTCCGACAAAAACAAGTACGTTGGCATCGGTGCCACCATCTTTTTTACGGGCTTGTTGGCGTTTTTCTCTTCTGGTTACGCCTTGTACACGGTTTTTGAGTCTTGGTGGGCTGCTGCGGTCTTTGGATTGGTGTGGGGATTGATGATATTTAACCTCGACCGTTACATCGTGATGAGCATGAAAAGTTACGGGAAATGGTACCGTGATTTGGTGGTGGCATTGCCCCGAGTGGTGCTGGCGGTGCTGCTGGCGCTGGTGATTTCAAAGCCGTTGGAAATGAAAATATTTGAAAAAGAAATTCAGTCGGAATTGGTACAGATGGAGCAGGAAGTGTTCAAATCGCAGGAAGACCGGGTGAAAGACCGCTTTCAAGTGGAAATTACAGATAATAGGGCGCAAATTGCCGCTTTGAAGGATGAAATAACGGTTAAAACTGCTGCCCGCGATACGCTAACCAAATTGGCCGTGCAAGAAGCGGACGGCACCGGTGGCTCCAAAAAGAAAAATCTTGGCCCGATTTACCGCGCCAAAAAGAACGAAGCCGATCTGGCACAGACTGAACTCACAGCGCTGATGGCGCTGAACCAGCCACTTATTCTCGAAAAAGAACAGGCCATTCAAGCCTTGGAAAAAAATATCGGCACCGAAACCGCTTCGCTGGAGCGCGCTCGCTACAATGGACTGGCCGCCCGTATGGAAGCACTCAGTCGGCTGACGAAAAAAAGTGAGGCCATGTTGATCGCCAGTTTGTTTATCATGCTGCTTTTTGTGGCCATAGAAACGGCACCGATTCTGGTGAAATTGATTTCTTACCGCAGCCCTTACGATTACTTGCTGCATGAGCACGAGCACGTGTTCGAAATGGCCAATCTGGAGACAACGACCCTGCGCGGCAACGTCACCCGAAACAAGGTTAAATATGATACGGAGACGAGTAACTACATCACCCTTTCCAAAATAGCAGCGGAAAAAGCGCTGATCGACTACAAATTGCAAGAGAAACTGGAGGAGTTTAAAAAGCGGCCGTACGATTGGAAGGTAGGAACCTTTGGTGGGGTATAATGGATACTGCCTGTTATATTTCATGCTGAGAACGTGGCATAAAAAGTTTCACACCGCGACGTTGTGTCGTAGTGGCTTCGCGTGAGTTTTTTTGCGCGGTACGCGCCCGACGCTTGGCAAGGCCGACCCGATTTCAAAAAAAAATAAGAAAGTAGCCATTGATTTTTCATCTTTGCCACAAGCTTGTTCGATTTCTTTTCGAATGGCTTCATTTCAAAGCGAAAATCTACCTGTATGGCAACCTCTACACCCGCTCAAGGCGGCGCTGATTCCAAACCTCTTCTTTCGACCCGCAGTATCTGGAACATGAGCGTGGGCTTTTTGGGCATTCAAGCTGGATTTGCCCTTCAAAACGGGAACGCCAGCAGCATCCTGCAACGCTATGGGGCCGATGTACACGAACTGCCAAACTTCTGGTTGGTAGCCCCAATCATCGGCATGATCGTACAGCCGCTCATTGGTCACTATTCCGACCGCACCTGGAACCGGATGGGGCGTCGTAAGCCCTATTTCCTGGCCGGAGCCATTGCTGCTTGTTTTGGCATGATGCTCATGCCTAACGCTGGCATTCTTGCCGCTGCCCTACCCTTGGTACTGATGGGCGCCGGCATGCTCATGGTAATGGATGCAGCATTTAATGTGGCCATGGAGCCATTTCGGGCATTGGTAGCCGATAAATTGCCCGAGCAGCAAAGGACACTTGGATTCTCCGTACAAACTGCGCTGATTGGCGTTGGTGCCGTTATCGGCTCCTGGTTGCCCTGGTTTTTGGCCAAAAAAGCGGGCGTATTGGATACCGCAGCCGCTGGCTTGGTGCCTGAAAACGTAAAATGGTCGTTTTATATCGGCGGCATCTTGCTGCTTGCCTGCATTTTGTGGACTATTATGACCACCAAGGAGTACTCTCCTGCCGAGCAGGCACAATATTCTGGCGTTGACCCAATTCCGCATGAAAAAGGTGGCATATCTTTGATTATCAAGGACTTGGCTAATATGCCCAAAATGATGCGACAACTGGGATGGGTGCAGTTTTTCTCCTGGTTTGGTTTGTTTTCCATGTGGGTCTTCACCACACCAGCCATTGCGCACCATGTATATGGCTGTGCCATCAATGAAACAGATTCTCAAGCCTACAGTGATGCCGGCAATTGGACAGGGATCATTTTTGGGGTTTACAACGCTGTATCGGCAGTGTACGCCTTGTGCCTGCCGAGCATTGCCAAGCGGATTGGCCGGAAAAAGACCCATATGGTATCCCTGATTTGTGGCGGTGTCGGGTTGATTTCAATGTATTTCGCTACTTCACCCAACTTTCTGATTTTTAGCATGATCGGCGTTGGCATGGCTTGGGCCAGTATTCTTGCGATGCCCTATGCCATGTTGGCCGGATCGCTGCCCATCCATAAGATAGGCGTTTTTATGGGTATTTTCAATTTATTTATCACCATTCCTCAAATCATCAGTGGCGTGGTGAACCGCCCGATCGTGCAGTATTTGTTTCACAACAACGCCATGTATGCAATTGTCATGGCCGGGGTATTTTTCTTATTGGCAGCAGGTGCTGTCACCTTGGTGGAAAGTGATGAGTGAGTTTAATAGACAATTTACTTGCTTTATGCTTAGTACCAAAAAACAAATGTAGAACCTGTTTTTTTCAAAGATTTTTCACCAAAAATTTTATAAATATGGAAATGAACGAATTGATTTTCACCCTGATTATTGGCGCCGTCGCTGGCTGGTTGGCTGGCGTAATCAGACATGGCTACGGTTTTGGTTTGCTTGGCAACATCGTCATTGGCATTATTGGCGCATTTGTAGGAAGCTGGTTGCTCCGAACGGTGCTGCATGTAAGCCTTGGCGGCGGACTGCTGGGTGTCATTTTAACTGCTGTCATCGGCGCGTTGGTGGTGCTTTTCTTGATCGGGCTGTTCAAAAGGAATTGAATACTCCTGTTTGATCCCCTGCGTGCAAGCTGTACTGGGTCATTTGGCCCAGTACGGCTACTTTTGTGCTTGCCTGTGAAGGCTGCCGCTTTTCAAAACAAATCAATGCAACCATGCGAAATACGCTGCTACTCATTACCTTGTTTGGTTTTCTCAGCTGTAATAACTTTCTAGGAAACCCCTACCGTCACGCTGCTGCACCAAAAACAGTCCCCGTTTCAAATCCGATACGGGTAGAACCTGCCAACTGGTGGACGGGCATGCAGCACAATTGGGTGGAAATCCTCGTCCATCGCGACAGCGTGGCCTTTTTTACGGTGAAATTAGGCACTGTTAAAGGCATTAAGCTCCGCAAAGTAGAAAAGGCTGAAAGCCCCAATTACTTGTTTATCACCCTGGATATCAGTGCCAATGCCAAGCCTCAGGTCGTGCCTATAATCTTTAGCCGCGGCGATTTTTCTTTTATACACGCTTTTCCTATTTATTCCAGAAGCAGCGCTGTTAAAGCCCAGGGGGTGACGGATAAAGACGTCATGTACCTCATTTTTCCCGACCGTTTTGCCAATGGCGACACACTGAACGACCAAGTAACGGGAATGCACCAGGGACTCCAGCGCGATTCCCTGGTAGGGCGACATGGCGGTGATTTGCAAGGCATTATCAACCATCTCGACTATATTCAAGACCTGGGAATTTCTGCCATTTGGCTCAACCCGGAATTGGAAAATGATCAAGTTGAAGCTTCCTATCACGGCTACGCCGTCACCGATCACTATCGGGTAGACCGCCGCTTTGGCACCAATGACTTGCTGCGGCACTTGGTCAGAAAATGCCATGAACGCGGCATTAAAGTCATCCGTGACGTGGTACTCAACCATATCGGCGACCAACATTATTGGATGAAAGACCTGCCTTCCAGGGATTGGCTCAACCAATGGCCGACTTTTACCAAAACAACCTACCGCGCACCAACACTGCTTGATCCTTACGCTTCCGACTGGGACAAAAAGCATTTCAACGACGGCTGGTTCGACACCCACATGCCCGACCTCAACCAGCGCAATCCGCATGTGGCCAACTACCTCATCCAGCAAGCGATTTGGTGGATTGAGTATGCTGGCCTCGACGATCTGAGGATTGATACCTATACTTACTCAGATCAAGCATTTTGCAGCCGCTGGTGCCAGGAATTGCTGGCAGAATATCCGAACCTGGGCATGTTTGGTGAAATATGGGAACACGGGGTGTCGATCCAGGGTTTTTTCGCCGACGACCAGCCCATGAAAAACGCCAATTTCGACTCCAACCTGCCGGGCGTGGTTGATTTCCAATTGTGTTTTGCCATTCAGGAAGCGCTTACCCGCGAACAAGGCTGGACGGAAGGGGCCGCTAGAATTTACTACACTTTGGCCAAAGACCATTTTTATAAGAACCCTTATCGCAACGTTGTAATGCTTGACAACCATGATTTTACGCGGTTTTTCACGACTGTAAAAGAGGATTTCAACAAGTACAAAAGCGGCATGGCATTCCTGTTGACCACCCGCGGTATCCCCCAGATTTATTATGCTACGGAGATACTTGGTACAGGCAATGAGCATCCCTCTCATGGCAATATCCGCAAAGACTTTCCCGGCGGATGGGCTGGAGATGCGCAGAACAAATTCACGGCGGAGGGCCGCAGCGCGCAAGAAAATGAGGCTTTCAACTACGCCCGCACCTTGATTCGTTACCGCAATGCCACTCCAGCACTCCAATCGGGGAAACTGATGCAATTTGTACCCGTTGATGGGGTGTACACGTATTTCCGATACGATGATGCCAAAACGGTGATGGTGGTGCTGAATACTGCAAACGAAGCCCGCACAGTGGAAACCGGGCGTTTTGCGGAGCGGATGCAAGGGTTTAGTCAGGCGCGGGATGTGGTTACAGGAGCGATAATTGGGGATATTTCAAAATTGAACCTGGAAAGAAATTCGGCGCTCGTTTTGGAAATGCTTCAGTAAGTGTATCCTCATTACGACAAAAAAAGTCTCACACAACGCCACTACGAAACAACGTAAAACGGTGGACGATAGACGATGGACGGTTTGCACAACATTAGATATTTGGCTTGGCATTGATTTTCAGCACCTAAGCAAATATTACCTGGATTGTATTTGGATTTAAAGTACTGAAAATCAATCCCAAACAATTGAAGAGATGTTGTGCAAACCGTCTACCGTCTACCGTCTACCGCCCACTCCGATCAATCACCATACTACTTGCTTGTTGGGTCCCAAATAGTTGCACCTCCTGGATGTTCACATGCGCAGGGCGCGTGGCCATAAAGTATATGACCTCTGCCACATCGCTCGATTTGAGGGGCTGAAAATCCTCGTAAATTTTGGCGCGTTCCGCATCTCCGTCGAATCGGGTGATGGCGAACTCCGTCTCTTCCACATGCCCCGGACTGACCTGGCTGACACGTATATTGTGCGCATGCAAGTCGAGGCGAATGGCCTTTGTGAGCGCATCTACGGCAAATTTAGTGGCGCAATATACATTCCCTTTCGGGTAAACTTCTTTGCCTGCGCTGCTGCCAAGGTTGATAATATGCCCCTTTCGGCGTGCTACCATGCCCGGGGAAATGCAACGCGTCACATACAGAAGCCCTTTTACATTGGTATCAATCATCGCTTCCCAGTGTTCCAGACTGCCTTCGTGTATGGAGGAAAAGCCTTTAGCAAGGCCTGCATTATTGACCAATATGTCGATGTCCTGAAAAGAAGCAGGCAAATTATTCAGCGCGGCTTGCACAGCGCCTCCATCACGCACATCGAAGGGCAGTATGAGTGTTTCCGTTTGATAAGCTGCTTCTAATTGTTTTTTCAATGCTACCAGGCGCTCCACACGTCGGCCAGTCAGAATAAGACGGTACCCATTGCGGGCAAAAATTTCTGCCGTGGCACGACCAATGCCAGCTGTTGCGCCGGTAATGAGCACGGTACCAGGTGATACAGCGGGTTTGGCAGGAGGTTCTGGGGCTGCTGGTGATTCTACCAAGGGCTCCACTGGAGCTATAGCCTCCGACTGGGCTTTTACCGTAGATTCAGGGGGAAGGGGGTGCAGGTTTTTCAGCGCAGCTTTCACTTCATTATCCTTTGCATCGGCTTCTAAGGCTTGTTGCAAATATCGGATTCCGGTATCACGGTGGTCATGCAAATGCTCCGCCGTCATCAAACCAAGTTTACGGTAAATTCCAGGATGCGCTGGGTTCAGCTCCACCACCCTGTCCCAACAGTATTTTGCAAAAAGGTAATCTCCTTTTTCAAATGCGACATCCCCCATCAATTCATAGGAATTTATGTCATTTTCTGTAGTGGGTGCGTTGGAAACGGCTACTGGCTGGCTTTCCATGACAAGCGTTTCTACTTCGGCTTTTGGCTCCGTAGTGGGTACCACATTCCGGTATGCGGCAGCAATGCGTGCATCATCGGGGTATTCTTCTGCGGCAATTCTTAACAGTTCAACCCCGCGTTCCACATGCCCTCGGTCAATCCAGAACTGGGCATCTCGAATGGTGAGCTCAATTTGATCGACAGGTGCTGTTACTGCTGTGGTTTCCGCCGCTGGGTCTATTTCTGGCACAAGCGCAGGCTCCGGCTCCATGGGTTTGACAGGCGCTTCAGTTTCTACTTTTAAAGGAGTTCTATCGATTACTTTAGGCGAAGGCTCTTCCACTGGCTCTAACGCAAGAATTCCACTAGACAGTGGAGTTTCCGGCAAGTGTACAGGCTCAACAGCACTTTGTTGTTCAATACTTTGAGTCACCAAACGCTTATACTGGCCATGCCAGTCGTTTAAGTCAAATTTTTTGAAAAACAGGGCGAAATCGTTGGCCTCAAATTCTGCCAAAGTCACTGCATTCTGATCCCGAAGCAGAACGATCAAATCGCTCATTTGATTTGCGATATTGCGGGTATCATTCAATTCGGGTTCTAGTGCTGCGCGTTCTTCTGGGCTTGCTGCCTGATGGCTTGAACTGAGTTCCATCCAGGCATTTTGCCAATGGTTCATGTAGTGCAACATGTTTACCATCCTGTCAATTTTAGTTTCAACGGGCTGCCCTAAGGCATCTACTCCATCAGCCAGCACCGGTAAAAAAGCAGTGCTTGAAGGCATTGATTTTATGGTATCAAACAAGCCTTTCACGCAGGATCGCTCGGTCAACAGGTTATCTGTCACCAACAACAACACAGGCTCTCCGGCAGCAGTTATGGCTTCTGACAAATTGCCAACGGTAGAAGGTATGTGTTCAAAAGGGATACCAATCCGGGACAATTGATTGTCAATACTTTGCGCCAATTCTGTATTGGCATTAGCGTAGGCGAGGATAATTCGGTTCATTGATTTGGATGGTATTCAGTGGATAATTTAACTGCCGCGGAATGGCCAATAGCTAACGGCCAACGGCCTTTTTAATCATATCAGAAAACTCCGATTTAAAAGCTTCGTAGCGGGAAGTGGCTGGGCCGTCAAAACCCGTGTGCACTTGCACGACATTGTCGTTTTTGTCGAGAATTATCATGGTCGGAAAAGCCATCACTTTGTCGAGTGCCGGAAAAAATTTCGCGGCTTCGGCACTACCGGATGGCCCAGCATATACTATGTCAAATGGTATGCCCAATTTTTTCTTGTAGGCTGCCAGGTGCGCATTGGCTTTTGCGATGTCTTTGTTTCGCTCAAATGAAAACCCGATTATGCTGATTTCGTTCGCCAATTCAGGGTTTTCTTTCAAGAATTGTGTAAGAAACACCTGTTCATCCAAGCAGTTGGGGCACCAGGTACCCATGACTGTGAATATTTTCACTTTGCCTTCAAAGGCTTTAGATGGGAAAGTAATCTCGCGTCCATCTGGTGTTTTTACAGAAAAAGCAATTTTTCCACCGGGCTTAATATGGGTCAGGGAATCAGCAGCCCCCAGTTTGAAATTAGGGTCTTTCCAGCCAGTCCAAAGCGTTTTAAACTTATGTCCGGAGCGGAATTCCCCTTGCAGACTATCATTTTGCATGCTGCCTGAAAACAAAAAGGCATGGGCGCCATCAAAAGAGGAAAGCCAAAATCGGCGGCCTTGAACCGTTCCTTCCAAGAATCGGTAATCGCCGGTTTCAGTGCGGAATGTACCCTGGAGACGGTTTCCGTCCTGCTTAAATTCACCTACAGCCTTTTCTATGGCCTCCGGCTTCCCTTCAACACCGAAATTAGTAGCCCAATTGCCGCTGAGGTCTTGTTCCGGTTTTTCATTCATGGTGGTGAAACGGTAATCTTTTCCCGCATCTGCGTAAAATGGGATTTGGTAATCCTCTTTAGTCGTCACCCGCCAGTAGCCTTGCATCACGCCGCCACGTACCTCTGCGTGTATGTAGGACTGATATTCAGGAAACCATACGTTCATGGTATCCCGCGCCCGGGTGCGGTCGCGCCCGTATTGAATGCTATCGAGCCGGATGCGTTCCGTTCCATTGAAGATTTCGATATAGAATCGTTCATCGTCGATGTATTTCACTTCAAAATTGAAGGGTAATTCTCCGGGCTTGAACTGGTCGTGCACAAAAACAACATCCTTCTTTTTTTGGTTTGGGATGGAAAAATGCTCTAAAGACAACACACCGCGCCAAATGCCTGGTGCAGCTCGAGTGTATGTTTTGTCCGCTTCTATGCAAGCGCCAAATATCAAACTGCAAGCGATAAATAGAAAAGTTATTTTTTTCATGGTAATCATATTTCGCCGCAAAGGTACGGCGAATAAAAAAGCCCGAACAACATCCTTGGATATGTTCGAGCCATTTTCTTTACGTTGATCGAAATCAACGGAAGCGTTTCGACAGCTTCTCGGTTAGGAAAATCAATCCTTCGCCGAGCGCGAACAGAAAGATTGTAATACCAATGATTAACATGATTAAATCCGTGTTAGGTTAAAAATTTTTGATTTATAACTTGCGCATAACTTCGCTGTTTGTACTTAGCCAATAACAATGCCAATTTTGATGAACGGTTGATTTTTGAGGGTAAATTGGTTTATTTTTTGAGTGTGTGGTATATTTTTCAAGGTTTCAGGGTTTCAGGTTTCAAGGTTTCAGGTTGGCTTCGCACTTGGGGTCGGTTTGGAGTTAGACCTAAAAATAAGGTAGTTTTATTCGCATTCTCCACCAGTGTACTAAGCTCAAAATTCTTAAGTCCATGACATTGGTGTAAAGCAGCGGTAGGATTTACCTTTGTGTCTGCTTTTGAAATATGCCACACCTGCTTTATGAAAAAACTTCTATTACTCCTTCTCTGCTGCTTTATCCTCGGTTCCAGCTTCGCACAGGAACATGCGCGGCTGTACATACCGCCTACGGATTCACTGGTACGCAAAAACCTGGCAGAATGGCAGGATCTAAAATTCGGACTGCTCATGCACTGGGGCACCTACAGCCAATGGGGCATTGTGGAAAGTTGGAGCCTTTGTCCGGAGGATGAAGGCTGGTGTGAACGGCGCGGTGAACATGCCGACAATTGGTATGATTACAAAAATGCTTACGAAAACCTGAAAACGACTTTTAATCCCACGCAATTTCAGCCGGAACGTTGGGCTGCGGCGGCGGAAGCGGCGGGTATGCGCTACGTGGTGTTTACCACAAAACACCACGATGGCTTTTGCATGTTTGATACGCGGCAAACGGATTATAAAATCACAGACCCCAAATGCCCGTTTTCTAAAAACCCACAGGCTGATGTAACCAAAGAAATTTTCAATGCTTTTAGGAACAAGGGCTTCAAAACAGGGGCTTATTTTTCAAAGCCAGATTGGCACAACGAAGATTTCTGGTGGCCTTATTTTCCGCCGAAAGACCGAAATGTCAACTATGACCTGAATAAATACCCGGATCGCTATCAACACTATAAAGACTTTACGATCAATCAACTAGAAGAGCTGTGTACCAATTATGGCTCCTTGGACATCCTTTGGCTCGACGGCGGATGGGTGCGGCCCGCCAGCACCATCAACCGCAGCGAATCATGGCAAAAAGGCATTCCGGATGGCCAGGATGTAGACATGCCCAAAATTGCTGCCATGGCGCGGCAACGGCAGCCCGGCATCATCATCGTTGATCGCTGGATACCTGGACCATTCGAAAACTACCTCACCCCGGAGCAAGGTATTCCAGCAGCGCCACTGGGTGTACCATGGGAAACCTGCATGACGATGGGCGATTCCTGGTCCTACATTTTTAAAGAAAACTACAAAAGCCCGCGAAATCTGATTCACACCCTCTGCGACATCGTGAGCAAGGGTGGTAATTTGCTGCTCAACATCGCGCCTGGACCTGACGGCGCCTGGCACCCGGAAGCGTACGAACGACTACGGGACATTGGTGCCTGGATGCAGGTCAACGGTAATGCCATTTACGGTACCATCTCACCCAAATCTGGAAATTTCCGTTCAGAAAACATCGCATTTACCCAAAAAGGAGACAAAATATACGCCATCTACCTCGCGCAAGCAGGCGAGGAACGAATGCCTGAACAAGTGCGCATTCCGAATATCAAACCCAAAGACGGAACCCAAATCAAGTTGCTCGGCAGTGAAAACAACCCGCAATGGAAGTCGCTCGGCAGCGACCTGATCCTTTGGCCAAGCAAAGAAGACATTCAAAAACCGCCCGGCCAATATGCTTGGGTATTTGAAATCCAACTATGACACCATTTAACACAGCACGGCTCTACATCAGGCCCTACCAGGAATCCGATTTCCCCTTCGTGTACCTGCTGCAAAGCGATGAAGAGATCATGCGCTACATCAGGCTAGCCACCAAAGATGCAGAAGTGATCCGCGAGCGCACCAAAACATGGTTGAAATACGCTGCCGAAAATCCCGGCTACGGCGTATGTATACTGGAAAACATGGAAGACAAGTCATTGGTGGGCTATGGCGTGTTACGGCATGTGGAGTTTCAACCAGGCCGCGACATTGAAATTGGCTATACCACGACCAAGGCGTGTTGGGGTAAGGGGTTTGCCACAGAAGCAACCTTGAGGCTAATGCAATACGCAAACGAAACCCTGGGTATTCATGAATTTGTTGCTTATACCGATGAGGCCAATATTGCTTCCAATCGGGTATTGGAGAAATGTGGGTTTCGGCGGATTGGGATGGAGCGGGTGTATGAGGCGGATTGTCTGAGGTGGGAAAAATAGGGTTTCATGGTTAAAGGGTTTCAGGGTTTCATGGTTAAAGGGTTTCAGGGTTTACGCGATCTGTTGTCAATTTTAATACATATTAAAGGACACGAATCAATCGCGTAAACCATGAAACCCTTTAACCATGAAACCCTGAAACCCTTTAACCCTGAAACCCTGAAACCCCATTTCCTTATTTCCCCCTCTTCTCCCCCTCAAACTTCATCAACTCCTCCATCACCTTGATAATCTGCTCCGCGCCAATGCGCTTCATCAGGATTTTGTGGCTGCGGTTGAGGATAAATATCTGCGGGGTAGTTTGCACGTCGTATAGCTTTTTATAGCGGCTGCGGATGAATGGGTCAACCATGTTCATAAAGAGGTCATCGGAGAAGCCTTTTTCTTTGACGCCTTCCCAGCAGTCGGGCACGTCTTTTTCTTCTACGGTTTTGGCTACAGCGGTGCAGACAGCAAATACTTTCACGCCGCGGTCTTTGAATTTCTCCGCAAACTCGACCATGAATGGAGCGGCTTTTTTGCAGTGGCTGCAATCGGGTGCCCAGAAGAACATTACCGTATAGTCGGCATCGACATCCCAGAGCGCATGTTGCTGGTTGTTGCGGTCGGTGACGACGATGTTGGGCGCAGTTTTGCCGATCAAAATGGGCTCCAGGCGGGAAGCATTGTCGCAAATTTTCTCCAGGTCTTCCTTTTTGGTCCAGGGCGCTAAACCTATACAGTAATGGTTTTGGGCAATGTGCACATAGCAAGCATCAAAACCAACGATGGTAGATTTGGCGTAATAGTTCAGGAAATGCACCAAAAAGTACTTGTTGATTTCGGGATTGCCCTTGGTTTTGTTGAACAACCAATCCAGCGCTATATTCACACTATCAGGGTGTTGTGGGGTTATTTTGGTAATGTATTGCTCTACTTTTGGGTGTAGCACCGGGCTGCGCAACAAGGCTGGGTCAGTTAGGTCAATATTATCGAAAAAGTGGTCGCGTACCCAGTAATAGCGTTTGCGTTGCACTTCTGCCTCATCGCCTTTGAATTCAGGGATGTCGGGATCGACCGAAGCCATGGTAATACGGGCTGTCAAAGAGCCGGGATTTTTGGCGACAATGTCTTTCTGGTATTTTTTCACCAGTACATCCAAGCCTGAAAGTTCCTGCGTCAAGCGAAGGGAATCGACGAGGTTACCGTGTGTACGGCTCAGCTTGGCACGCAAGGAATCGGCTTCCGGGCGTTGTTTGTTGAGGAACCGCAGGTAGTCATAAAAGGCTTCGTTGTCGGTCGAACCTTTGAACTTCATTTTATTCACCGAATCTTTCACGTCGGTGGTGAAGCTGAAATCCTGATCATTTTCTGGAATCAGTACTTGCAGGTAGTTGTTGTCGGGCTGCAGCACCATCAGGTAAATTCCAGGCGGCAGCAGGGTATCGGCTTTGAAGGTGAACCAGCCATCTGCGCCGATGGTGACGGTGTCTTTTACGTATTGTTTTTCTCCGAAGTGAAAGCCCAGCACCAATTCTGTGGCGGGGTAGTTTTCCAATTTGACCCTGATGTTGAAACCTGGGCCGCCGTTGGCGAGAATTGTAGAGAGGGAAAGAATGCAGAAAAAAGAGAGGGCAATGATACGTTTCATCCGTAAAGTTATTTGTTATGGCTGTCTTTTGTGAAAGCTGAAATTGTCGTTGAGACGCGCAAATATCCGCAAGTGCGGTATGAACATGGTGCTTTTATGGAATTGTTAACACGGAATAATGGATTTTGATAAAATTCAGGGAAATTTAATGAAGCCTTTGGGCCATTTTATCGCCCTTAGAAACCTGACTTTAAACAATACTTGGTTTGTAAATTGACGGTCAACCACTACATCTTTACAAAAATTTGATAATCATGAAAAATACCCTTACACTCGCTTTCGTGCTGCTTTCTTGTGGTGCATTTGCTCAAAGCACTTGGAACCAACAACTTCCATTGTTCAACTCATTTATTTTCCCGTACCAGGATGCCTCTTATGAAAATGGGCGGATATTGGTTTGCGGTCGGGAACAAATTGTTGAATTTGACCAGCTCGGCACATGCACAGGCAAAGCCAGCCTCTCATCAGACATCCTTTTTTCCAATTTTGTCCGGCGCAAAGTCGATCCTTCAACTGGTGCGCTATTTTTCCTGTCGGGCATGCGCAGGATTACAGGAACTACTGGTTATTCTCTGCAGATATTCAAACCAAATGAAGGCATTTCAGCGAGCATAGAGCTGCCCGACAGCCTTGGAACCACAAATCTGCTGGGGGGCGCTATTACTGAATTGGACGATAGCACAGTGGTGGTATTCGGCAGAAAATTCGCTTATAAGGTAAGGGCAAATGGCAGCAGTGCTTTCACTCAAATTTGGCAGCAACCGATAAGTTTTCAAACAAATACGGCCTGCAATGCAGCTGTTATCACCAATAATGGCTTTTTGGCCTTGAGCATCGACGGCTCCATCCTCGGGTTCGACAACAATGGGCAGCAGTTATTTTCCAAAACCCTGCCCTTTAGCTTTTACAGCGCCACTGCATTGCCCGATGGCATCATCGCATGCGGCACCAATACTGACCAAAAAGCAGTGCTTACAAAGCTGACTTTTGACGGCGATGTTGTTTGGTCCCAGGTATATGATGATAAGCGGTACAACCATGTTGCAGCCACCTTGGATGGCGGGTTTGTCGCCACTGGAACTACCGCCAGCTCGGAGATCGCGCTGCTAAAAACCAATGGCAATGGACAACCAATTTGGTCGAAAACCTACCAAAAAGGCACCGGGACAAAAGTTGTCGCCATGCCCGATGGCGGCTATTTCCTGATATCCTTCACGTCATCCCCATCCGCTGTTTATGGTATCAAAACCGATGGCTCAGGAGCAACAGCACCGCTGATCGACGAATTCTTTGCGCAAAACAGGCCACTAAAAAATGATGGTGTAAAGGCAACGTTCGAGCCTACTGCGTCCTTGTTTTTTAGTGGCACTGATGGCACCTTAATTTCCCCTGCAAACGGTGAAGCTAGCAGCATTTTTACTTTTTCCCCACAAATTGGCGGTTTCGATTCGAACGGATTGTTGCATCTGGCAGCAGAGGATTACAGTACTGGCAACGGCGATTTCCATACAGGCCCAATAGGCGGGCACAATGGAGATTACAACCGGGTTTGGTTGGCCAAAAAATCTGAAATAATGGCCATGCGCCGCGATTTTTTGATAGATCAAACGCTCAATGCAGCGGTGCCATACGATTTACTCACCTGGCCCGCAAAAGGCAATCAACAAAATGAATACAATATTGATTTTACCAAAATTAAAACAGACCCGATGCTACAGTCGGCCCCATTTGTAGACCTCAACGGCGATGGTAAGTACAATGTATTCGATGGTGACTACCCACGCATCAAGGGCGACCAAATGGCATGGTGGATGATGAACGACGACAGCATACATCTTAATTCATACGCTAGGCCCATGAAAATTGACCTGGCAATTTCAGCGTACCTATATGATTGTCCGCAAAATGAATCTGTCAAAAACTCTTTGTTTGTCGATTTTGAATGTATCAATCGTTCAGCGTTATTGTATGACAGTTGCTATTTGGGCTTTTTTACAGATTTTGACTTGGGCTGTCTCTATGATGATTACTTTGGCTCTATGCCAGATGCCAACAGTTATTACGTGTACAATCAAAATGCAGAAGACCTGGATTGTCAAAGCGGTCAAAGTTTTGGCGCGGGAGTGCCCGTGCAAACCGTGACCTTTCAGGATCGAAGTTTGGACCATTTTATTTATGGGAATAATTCAATTGGTGGCTCAAACATGCCGCCCTACATTAATCCATCAGCGCCATTTGAATTTTACAACTATTTGCAGGGAAATTTGTCCAACGGCACCCGCCCAACCATGGGTGGCACAGGCTACAATCCCAGCAGCACCGACTATGTGGATCATGTGTTTCCCGCCAATCCAGCCGACCCAAATGGGTGGTCGATGTGTGTGGAAAACCTTCCAACCTCTGATCGGGTAGCCATGGGTTCCCACGGCCCTTTCACTTTTGCACCGAACGACACTTTTAAAATTAGCGTAGCCTTTACCACCCACAACAACATCCCCCTACCCTGCCCAGACGTATTTGGCTTGGTAAAACCTGCCATTCAACAATTGACAACCTGGAGCAATGAAGGCGTACTGGAAACTTCGCCAAACCTGGGCGTGGTGCATGAAATCCTGGGCAATCCCCTAACCCTTGGAATGAACATCCCAGGGGCTATGTTCCAATGGTCGACCGGAGAAACCAGCCCGACCATCAGCGTTTCTGCACCTGGAGAATACAGTGTGACCGTGACAAGCCCTGCGGGCTGCCAAACGGAAGAAACAGTACTGGTGAAGTTGGGGGCAAGCACAGAAAGCCTTGCGACGGCAAATTGGTCGATGTTTCCGAACCCGGCAACAGACCTCATTCAAGTGGCTTGTCCCGATTGTGGGCAAGGGGAAGCATTGCGGGCTGTGTTGCGGAATACCCAAGGGGCTGTTGTGCGGCGTGAAACAGCGACAAGCAGCACTTTTTCGGTGCAGCTACAAGGGCTGCCATCTGGCTTGTACTGGCTGGAATTGTGGCAAGGAGGAGCGTATTTGGGAAGCAAGAAGTTTGCGCACGTGATTCAATAGGCCAAGCATACGTGAAAAGTCTACTTGGGCCACTCTACATCACTGTAAATCAAATAAATCCCCTACCCCAGGCGTGCGGTCACACAAAAACCCTTCTGCGTACCGTACGCCAATCGGGCGGCCAAATACCCGTGCCTTGGCTTCCATAAAATCCAGGAAGTCCTTGCCAGAGATGGGTGTGTTTGGGGCCTGGTTAGTAGGATCGTAGAACTGCGAGCGAAAAGACAGGATTGCTTCCATCTTTTTTTCAAAAAACGGGGTGATGTCTACCACAAAATCAGGGGTTAATTGCCGATCCTGGATATAGTGGTACAAAGCCTTTGGACGCCATTTTTGCTGTGGCATTCCCATATCGTCAAGGGTTTCTATTTTCTCCAAACCGGCGTAAAAGCAGGCGTCTGCCACCATTTTCGCCGCGCGGCCATGATCGGGGTGCCGATCGTCAATGGCATTGCACAGCACAATCTCCGGTTGGCATGCGCGGATTTCGCGGACGATTTTCATCCAGGTTTCTGGCTTGTGTTCAAACAGCCCGTCTTCAATATCCAATTGATGGCGGAAAGCGCTGCCGAGCAGCTTGGAGGAAACCATGGCTTCCTCCCGGCGGATTTCCGGAGTGCCTCGTGTGCCAAGTTCTCCCAGGCTCAGGTCGAGCAGTCCAAATGTTTTTCCTGCAGCCGCATGGCGCAACAGGGTGCCGGCAGCACTCAATTCTACATCATCCGGGTGAATGCCAATGGCGAGTATGTCTATTTTCATGAGTATCGGTGAAAAAAATCGTGAATCTTCGGCCGCAAAGATACTTTTGCAGTCGAGAGCAATCACGAAAAGTAAAACGCTATGAAATCTGACCCTTCAAACAATGAAAATGCTTCACCGTTCATTGCTGCACAGCAACGCATCGAAGCACTGGAGAAGCTGGTGGAATCTACCGAAAAACGCGCCCTGAATTTTGAGTCTGACTGGTCCGCTTTATTTGACCAGAACAAAACCTTGCGGGAGGAGAACCATAAAATCCAGCATGGCTACGAAATCCTGCGCATTCAGAAAGGCGGATTTGGTTTCAGGATGCTGATGCTTTCCGGATTGGGAGGGTTTGTGACCGCGCTGCTACTTTGTTTTGTGTACGTCAAGCTGAAACCAAAGCCAGATTACGTGGCTACTTTTGATCAATTCCGACGGGAGAATTTGTTCGAGTATGAACTGAGCCTAAGCAAAGGTGATTTTGATGCCGTAGAAGCATCGTTGCTTGATTGCAGCAAAAGGCCGGAATTCAAGCACATACAGCCGGAGATATATTTTACCCAAAAAGTGGTGGGTGCTGCGAAGCGGCATTGTAAAGAAGGAGGGTAAGCAATTGACGATTGGCAAATACGATCATGTACTTGCCAATCGTCAATCAAGCCAAATTATAGGCCTTTAGCAGCAGGCTGCTCCTTGCCACGAACCTCACCCTTGATAACGAGGAACGTCTCCGTAGGCGTGGTATTGGCATAAACGGTCACTTGCTTGCGCTGTGGACCAGGTTTTCCTTTTGAGTTGAACTCTACTTTGATCTCGCCGTCAGCACCGGGTTGGATTGGCTCTTTTGGCCAGGTTGGAACCGTACAGCCGCAAGAACCTTTGCAGTTGCTGATTACAAGCGGCACATCACCCGTGTTTTTGAATTTGTAGATGTGTTTTACGATTTCGCCTTCGTCAATAGTTTGGAAGTCGAACTCGTTGTTTTCGTATTGAATGGTCGTCGTAGGGCCTGCTGGCACGTCAGATGCACCTTGTGGCATTGAGGTGGCGTTCAGGTTGGTACCTGGAATGTTGCCGTTGCCTTGATCTTGCATAGAACTTCCCACGGCAGCAGCGCGAATTTGTTCGCCTTCTGATTGGCCGAGCCAGCTTTTAAATCCGCCGCCAAACAAGTTGGCAATCAATAAGATAGCAAGCAATGCGAGCAAGCCGGTTTGAATTTGTTTATTCCTTTCCATGTTTTTTTATGAATTGGTGAAAGATGTTTTTATTAAGATTGCAATGAATCGGCTGCAAAATTACCCTGAAAAATGAGCTGTCATTTTGGTTTACATAAGTTTAACAACAGCACAACACTTATAACGTTGAAAATCGCGAACTTATGCTTCCTTCGTTTCAAAAGTGTATTTTCGCCACCCAAATTGATGCACCACAATATGACAGATCAGCACCACGAAATTGGCCCCGACCATCTATCCCTTGAAAAAATCGGCCAGATACAGGCTTCGGGAATGTTCATCAGGCTTTCTGACAGCAGTCGCCAGCGTATTCGGCGTTGCCGCGAATATTTAGAGCAAAAACTAAGCCATTCAGATACCTTATATTATGGTATCAACACTGGGTTTGGCTCTTTGTGCGACATTCAAATTTCGGAAAACGATATTGACAGGCTACAGCTCAACCTGGTAAAAAGCCACGCAGCGGGCATGGGGGATACCGTGCCACAAGAAATCATCAAGCTGATGTTGCTGCTGAAAGTGCAGAGTCTTTCTTACGGAAATTCCGCCGTGCGGGAGGAGGTCGTAGATCGTTTGATTGATTTTTACAACGCAGATATATTACCTGTCATTTTTGAAATGGGCTCTTTGGGCGCATCTGGCGACCTGGCACCGCTGGCCCATTTAAGTTTGCCCATCATTGGATTGGGCGAAGTGTGGCTCGATGGACAGCGTGTGCCGGCTGAACACGCACTGCAAAAAAAAGGCTGGAAACCCCTCACTTTTAAGGCCAAAGAAGCCCTCGCCATGCTCAATGGCACCCAATTCTCACTGGCTTATGCCACCTGGTGCCTCCTGGAAAGCCGCCGTCTAGCCGATCAGGCCGATATAAACGCTGCCATTGGCTACGATGCTTTCAATTGCCGCCTTTCCCCACTCGACGCGCACATTCACCAGGTGCGCCCGCACGCAGGACAGCTTTCAACGGCCAAAAAAATACTGGAACTGCTGCAAGGCAGCGAAATAGCTGCAGCCGAAAAAACAAGCGTACAAGACCCTTATGCCTTCCGCTGTGTGCCTCAAGTGCATGGCGCCAGCCGCGACGCACTGGCTTACATAGAAAAAATGGTGGAAACTGAGTTGAACTCCGTCACCGACAACCCCAATATTTTCCCGGAAGACGACCTGATTGTATCGGGTGGGAACTTCCACGCGCAGCCCCTCGCATTGCCCCTCGACCACCTGGCACTGGCACTTTCAGAGCTGGGCAGTATCTCCGAACGGCGGGTGTATCAATTGATCAGTGGACAACGGGGCCTCCCGGCATTCCTGACCACCAACCCCGGCCTCAACTCCGGACTAATGATTGCCCAATACACTGCAGCATCCATTGTAAGCCAGAACAAGACCTATTGTATGCCCGCCTCGGCCGACAGTATTGTGAGCTGCAACGGACAAGAAGATCATGTGAGCATGGCCGCTAATGCGGCCACCAAAGCGCGGCGGGTGGTACTGAACCTGGAGCGGTTGCTGGCTATTGAATTTATGACTGCCATGCAAGCGCTGGAGTTCCGAAGGCCTCTGCGCGCTGCGAAAGGGATAGAAGGAATGTTGGAAAAGTATCGAAAAGTGGTGCCGCGCTTGGAGGAGGATCGGATTTTGAGCGTGGACATGGAGAAAACTGTGGCGTTTTTGAGGACGTAAATACTAAAAAAGGTGCTTGGGTGTTTGATTCATTATACTCAAGTCAAAACCAAGCTAGAATCAATTGGTAAAGCAGCTATCCCTATTTTTTGAAAAAAATCATCCAACTAAACCTGTTTTCCATGAAATTTTACCCCCTTTTTCTGTCTTTTCTCTTTTTTTCAAGCCAGTCGCCAGCCCAGGACTTTTCCAAAATAGATGCCCAAGCACGACAAGTCGCGGCACCCGAAAACAATGATATTGCCGCACTCTCTAAAGCCCTGAGCGCTGGCTGCCAAAACGAAAAAGAAAAAGCCCGTAGCTTTTTTGTCTGGATGGCGGAAAATATTCGGTACGACATGAAGACGTTTAGCGATATGGGGGCTATTAGCGCAGAAAAGGCGCATACCATGCAAGCCCCAGAAGAAGTTCTCAAAAGGAAAAAGGCAGTATGCGATGGATATACCAATCTATACAATGCACTTTGTACTAAAGCAGGGATACGCGCCCTAAAGGTGATAGGCTTGGCAAAAGATGAAACATCAGAGCATACGAACAATAGCCATGCCTGGAGCATAATTTGTGCCGATGGCCAATGGGCTTTGGTGGATGCGACCTGGGGCACTGGATATGAAGATGTTAGGGCTGGGAAATACCGTCAAAAACTGGATGACAAGTATTTCTTTACGATCCCTGACTTGCTGATAGAAGACCATTATCCAAATGATCCACTGTTTCAGTGCATGGCTACTCCTTTGACACTAGCGGAGTTCTTTCAATCCTCCACAAAACTACAGGAAAGTATTCAACAAAAAATACTTGGAGATACAGTCGCTGGCTATACCCATATTCGTGATAGCCTGAATGCCCTTTTCCCTTATGACAGCACCAACTTTATGCGGGGTTCAGGCAAGCGCTCCTTGCAAATAAATCCAAACAGCTACTATGGGTGCTGGGCACTGGGCTCGTACTATGATCGGCTGGCGACCAATTTATGGAACGACCACAATCGGGCCTTAATTGCTATAAAACCCAATAGTCCAGCCCCTGGAAACCCTTGGTTTGAAAAACAAGAGATGATCTTGAAGCAGTGGGAAACGAACAGTACGCGCAGTCTGCATATTCTTAAAATCGCAACGGGCACTGACGACGGCTACGTCGATGAGGTACGGTCTTTGATAAAATATGCACAATCCAGCCTGGATACATGCCACAAGCAAATGGCACAAATTAAACGCTACAAGGCAGAAACACAAAAACGGTGATCCGGAACAGGCAAAGATAATCTTGAGATGAAGTTCAAGCCAACACCAACTCCTGCATATTGCCATATACCTCTTCCACCTCATCCAAAATACCAAATAAAACCTCCGGCTCCATTTCAGTGACCAAACGAGCACGGTAAGGTTTGATGTACGGCAAATCGCGCAGGTAAGGCGCATAATGCCGACGCATTTCCAGCACTCCCAATTTTATACCTTTCCAGGCCAAGCTGTCTTTTAGGTGCTGACGGGCGGCACGCACACGTTCATGCACATCTGGTGGTGCGAGCAGTTCACCCGTCGCAAAATAGTGTTTGATTTCCCGGAATACCCATGGGTAGCCGATGCTGGCGCGGCCGATCATGATGCCATCAGGATGGTAGCGGTTCTTGTATTCCAGTGCTTTTTGCGGGGTATCCACATCGCCGTTGCCGAAGATTGGGATGTGCATGCGCGGGTTGTTCTTTACCTTGGCGATCCATTCCCAATTGGCTTCGCCCTTGTACATCTGGGCACGTGTGCGGGCGTGAATGCTCAGAGCTTGTATGCCCACATCCTGTAAGCGCTCGGCCACATCGAGAATATTGATGGTGGAATCATCCCAGCCAAGGCGGGTTTTGACGGTCACCGGGTATTTGGTGGATTTTACAACAGCTTCCGTGAGTTTCACCATTTG
>Ga0105055_10000334_pt1 | contig 70576 bp, 70 predicted proteins | sample BON03_FD_78090 | JGI IMG/M metagenome (GOLD analysis project Ga0105055, IMG submission 78090) | Freshwater microbial communities from Lake Bonney liftoff mats and glacier meltwater in Antarctica - BON-03 | ecosystem: Environmental > Aquatic > Freshwater > Ice > Glacier meltwater | place: Lake... | reverse complement strand
GGGGATGGGCCTGCAGGCCCATCCCCTCCATCCTTCCCCCTCCACAACCGAACAGACCTAGCCGCAGTGAGGTTCAGAACAACCCGACTATAGCACATCGCCAAGCAACAAGGGCGGGGTCTCTGACCCCGCCTTTTTTATGCACGGGTAGGACCCGATCTCTGACTGCGGCCGCCTTAGCCTAGGCGACGGTTCGATCGAGCCGCTCGAAGATCGGCCCCGACCCATCGGTTTCGTTTTGTGCAGGATTTGTTGCCGCCATGTGACCGCCCCGTCACACACACGGGTTGCGTCTTTCGGTGTCTTTTGCTGTAATAGAGTAATGTCTGCACCCTTGCTCTACGAATCGCACTCTCACACGCCACTATGCAAGCATGCGACTGGCACACCCTCCGACTATGCTTCGGTGGCTGAGGCGCGTGGGCTTCGCGGGATTATTCTCACGTGTCACTGCCCGCTCCCTGATGGGTTTTCGGCCAATGTGCGGATGAAGCCCGACGAATACGAAAAATACGTGGAGATGGTCGCCGAGGCTCGCGACGAATACGAGGGTCGCGTCGATGTGCGGCTCGGTTTGGAAAGCGATTACTACCCCGGCGTGGAGCCATGGCTGGAGAAACTTCATGCCCGCCATCCACTCAATCACGTGCTCGGTTCCGTGCATCCACAGGTGCAGGATTACAAGGCTATCTATTTCAACGGCGACTACTTTGCCTACCAGCAAACCTACTTCGATCATCTCGCCAAGGCTGCCGAAACGGGACTCTACGATACACTGGCTCATCCTGACCTGATCAAAAACGAATCGATCGACGATTGGGATTTCGCCCGCATCCAGCCTCACATCGAGCGCTCACTTGATCGCATTGCCGCGACGGGAATTTGCATGGAGTTCAACACCAGCGGTCGCAACAAGGGCATGTTTGAATTTAACCCCGGCCAGACTATGCTTGGGTTGATGCATGATCGCGGGATCCCTGTCGTGCTCGGAGCCGATGCTCATATACCTGAACGGGTCGCTGAGGGGTATGAAGATGCGATGAAATCTCTCCAAACTGCGGGCTACACCGAGATCAATTTCTTCCTCGATCGAAAGCGCCAGACCGTCGCCATCATCGACGCACTCGCCTCACTCAGACCACTAGAAGAGAGTGTGATCCCTAACCGCGGCCGGTGATGGTAGGGCGGTTATCCCTAACCGACTTATGAGTCTTTGGATACTCGATCGCGGGGTGCCTCCCTCGACGAGGCTACGGCGGACAGGTCGCACTTGTTGCTTGGCGATCTGCTACGTAGGGACGCGCCTAGTGCGCGCCCGTTATTTATTCACCTCAAGATCGCGCGAGCTGATTGAACCAAAGGAGTGTCGATCAGTTCGGGAATCGGTGCATCTGAAGCGATTTCGAGCTGCTTGAGTCGCGCCCGCAACGTCAAGCAGGCAAGTGATGCGGCCTCGTGGCTCTTCGCGTGTTCACCTGTTGCTGCCATCAACTCGGCAAAGTCCGGCATTTGATTTGAAGGGAGCAATTGCTTCTCCGCCAAAAAGAGTGTCACCGAAGCGCCAAGCGTTTCCAGCCACGCACGCGGCGAGGTGGGCTTGCGATAGACGAGGGCACTTTCGTCGGCGGTCCATTCCATAAACAGGCTGATCTGCTCGTGTAGTTTCGCGAGTTCTTCATCGGCGGTGGAGGGGGTCCAGCGAGCGGTGAATTGCTTGCGCTCACGGAATTTCCTCACTTCCCAAACGCGTATAATGATTTCAAAATCACCATCCTTCTGTCGAATCGCTCCGGTGAAAATGTAGTCCAATCCGCCTTCGGTCGTGTTGACCAGTTGCTGAAGATTATCGGTCGTCCATTCCGCAGGAAAGAGGCCGTAGTGTCCCGCTTGCCCAGGTTGCGTCGTGGTCACACCTATAGCCGCATTCGGTTGATAGTGAGGGGAAAAATAAAAGCTCTCTGCCAGCCACAACGGAATTGCACGACAGAGCCGACCCATCTCCTCCTCGGGTTGACCGGCCATTTCGTCGAGGCCTTCAATCCCCGGCAGCGCCAATTGCGCAAAAGACACGCGCCGCAACTTTTCGCCCTTCTCGGGCAATACGTTAGCCACCTCCTCCAGACCGTAATACCAAATCGGTTTACTCAGACTCACCATTTGGATTTCCGTTGGGGACTCGCTGTCGGCCTTGGGATCACCCGACGTGGGGTTTTCTTCCAGAGGCGCGAGATCGCTGTGCATCAGATCGCCCAGAGCATTGGAAAACCCGTGTAACCGATCCTCCAATTCAGGGCGCTTGAGCGCGTAAAGAATATCGAGGATATGTTGCGCGGCATCGACCTGACGCAACGCGAGGTAAGCCTGCAGCAAATTAAGGCCGGTGGCCGGTCCGTGCTTATCCGCATCGTAACGTGGCCCGATCAACTCCGCGATCTCCCGCAAATAACCATTCATGCCGAGATCGCCGGAAATCGTCACCAGCACATCCGGGCGTTCGCCCGAAGCCTCAAGCACCTCCTCATAGATTTCCTTCGCGCCATCCAAATCTTTCGACTCGAGCTTTTCTCGCGCCTCGACCAATCGCGGCATGATCTTACCCGCTGGCATCGAGGCCGTCTCGGCTGACAAGGAGGCGTCTTCCTCGGCACTTGGTGCAAGTTCAGGCTCGGGGTCACGTTTACCCAACAGACGATCAAATAGTCCCATAGCCTCCACGAAAACGTGCCGCGCATCCGCTGGCGAATCGAAACGACGCGCCAATTCCCCCGCTTATTTTCGAGGCGCCGCGAGCTTCACCCAATTGGTCCCGGCTCTTGCTTCCATCGTCGCCAATACTTTCGGCACATACATGCGAGTCTCAGCCGGCAGCGCATCAGAGATTTCGGCAAACGTCGTGGCGCGATTATTATTCAACGTGCGATTCACTCGGCCACCGCCGGCATTGTAAGCAGCGAGCGCCAACGGCCAGCTGTCGAATCGTTGATAAAGCTGACGCAAATAGCGTGCCGCGGCACGTGCGGATTTCACGGGGTTTTCACGTTCGTCCGGCAGGAATGTCCGCAATCCCATTTCCTTCGCGGTCGCGGGCATGAATTGAAACAACCCACGCGCTCCCACCGGACTACGCGCCTTGGGGTTGAACGATGATTCCGCTTCGGCGAGCCATACCAGATCGGGCGGTATGCCCTCCTCGGCGAAGATGGAGCGGAGCTTCGGCACGAGTTTCGCCGCACCTGAGGGAACGGCCCGCGCATGCATGCGATCACGCCAAAGCTGAAGGTGAGGGATCTCTTCGGTGAATTGTTTCTTGGGTGTGGTTGATGCCAGACGAGGATCTGGCAATGCACGCGGAGCAGGCTCGATCTGTTTCGCGGCTTCGATGTAGTCTAGGCGCTCCTCCAGCCACTCCGCGTAATCTTCATAACCGGACATCGCGCGCAAGGCGATGAGAGCAGCTCGCGCCTCGTATTCGTAGACGATCAGTTCTTCGAGTGAATCACCCTGAAGCGCGTTTTGTAAGCGCGTCGCAAATTCCATCCACTGCTGAGGCGTAGGAAACTCAAACTGCTCTTTAATCTCCGGCGGCGCGAACGCATCAAACAACGCTTGTCCCGCCTGATAGTAATCATCCAGCGTGGGCTTGGTTGCTTCGGCCGGCGGTTGGTTGGCCCCTGCTGCCGAAAAAAACAACAGCGCGATCGCAGCGCATTTTAAGGGAAGGTTCATCACAAGTTGAATACGCGTTTATATTTCAAAGGTTCGCCGCTGGCGCGAGCACAGATCGGGGAATCCTCGTTGACCCAACGCTGTCCCTCTCTACTTAGGACCCTCCTCAAATGAACCGCGTTTACATCAAGACTTATGGTTGCCAGATGAATGAGCGCGACAGCGATGCTGTTGCGGCCATGTTGCGCAACCGTGGCTACCGGATCGTAAGCGACGAAGCTGAGTGCGATATCATGCTGCTCAACACTTGCAGCGTGCGCGATGCCGCTGAGCAAAAGGCCATCGGTAAGGCGGGCCACGTGAGTAAGCGCAGGCGTAAACAACCCGACCTCGTGATAGGGATTCTGGGCTGTATGGCCCAAAACCGTGGGGCCGAGCTCCTCGATTCACTCCCTGACGTAGATCTGATTGTGGGCACCCAGAAATTCCACCAGGTGCCTGACTATCTGGATAATATCCGCGCCGCCCGCGAGGCTGGACTACCGTTGGGTGAATCAATCATCGATATCGCCGAAGAGGCCGATTCGCAAAACACCATCCGCGACCATCTTGAAACGGAGACGCCTCAAGTCAGTGCCTACGTTTCCATTCAGCAGGGGTGCAACATGGATTGTCATTTCTGCATCGTGCCCAAAACGCGGGGCGACGAACGCTCGCGACCGATGGAGGACATCGTGGCCGAATGTCGGAATCTCGCCGCCAAAGGTGTGCGCGAGATTACCCTGCTCGGACAGATCGTGACCAGCTACGGTCGACGCGACTACGTGCACACCAATGGGGTTTCGCCCTTCGTGCAGTTGATCGAAAAAGTCCACGAGATCGAGGGGATCGAGCGGATTCGTTTCACTTCACCACATCCGCGCGGTTTCAAACAGGACCTCGTTGAGGCTTACGGGCGCTTACCTAAACTGTGCGAATACGTGCACTTGCCGATGCAGAGCGGCAGCAATCGCATCCTCAAAGCGATGAACCGGCCCTACTCGCGTGAACGCTACCGTGAGATCGTAGATGCGCTTCGCGCCGTGCGGCCCGATATGTATTTCTCGACCGATATCATTGTCGGCTTCCCGGGCGAAACAGATGAAGAATTCGAGCAAACCCGCGAGATGTTCGAGGCCTGTAACTACGACATGGCCTACATCTTTAAATACTCGATTCGCAGCGGCACGGTCGCAGCCGATCTAGGCGACCAAATTTCGGACGAGGTAAAAGAGCATCGCAACCAAGTGCTCCTCGAGATCCTGCGCAAAAACTCCGGCGCCCGTAACCAATCACTCGTCGATACCGTGCAGGAAGTCCTCGTGGAGGGTCCGGACAAGAAAGGACTACATTTCACTGGTCGCACCCGCGGCAATCGTGTGGCCATTTTCGACGCCGATCCGCGTCTGGTGGGCCAATTCGTGCCGATGCATGTCGATCGCGCCACAGTAAGTTCACTTTATGGCTCGCTCGTGCTGAGCGGAGTTGAAAACTAATCCGAACATGTCGCTGCTTCTCGCCACCCTCATTCCCGGTATCCTGCTGATCCTGTTCGGCGGTGGATTGCTGAGTGGACGCAAAACCATCATTGCTTCGCTGAAAGCCTTTCCACGATCTAGCACCGCCACTTTGTTTCTGTTTGGTGGTGGCGCCGCGTGGTTTCTTTTCCGCGTCTGGCATCTCTCTCCGGCGGATTTTGGAAATTATCGCACCATACTCGCAGTGGCTTTTGGCGCGGTTGCTCTGCTGTCATTCAAATACGTGCCAGACTTTCTCGCGGTGCGGGGTGCCGCTATTCTCGTGCTGCTTGGTGCTTCGCCTCTGCTCGATGCGGCCTACATGGAATACGCTCAACCGCAGCGTTTGCTGATGGTGAGCGTGGTCTATCTCGCTATCGCTCTAGCGATCTATTTTGGATCGGTGCCTTATCGGATGCGGGACTTTATCCAGTGGTTGCTTAGAACGGCCAATCGCGCACGCGTCTTCGGCGCCTGCCTGCTCGGCTATGGCGCGCTCCTTGCGATCACCGCATTTACTTACTGATTCTCGTGTCCGACCATTCCACTCCCTTACTTCTCGTTATCGCCGGCCCCGCCGGATCAGGAAAAAGCACGCTTTGCGATCGATTGGTCGCCGCCAATATCGGTATCTCCCGAATCATCACGACTACGACCCGCAATCCGCGACCCGGCGAGATCAACGGGGTGCATTATCATTTTCTCAACCGCGCGGATTTCGAAGCCAAGGTCGCGAAAGGTGAGTTTCTCGAATGGGCGCAAGTTCACGGCGAACGTTGCTATGGCACACTCGCGGCCTCCGTGCTCGACCCTCTCGTTCGCGGCGAGAGTCTAGTTGTAAACATCGACGTGCAGGGTGTCGCCAGTTTGCGCGAAGCTGCGCAACGTTACCCTTTACTCGAGCGGAGTCTCGCCACCGTGTTTATCATGGTTGATCACGATCAGCTTAAAATCCGGATCCGCGACCGCGGCCAGGACGACGAAGCTGAAATCGCGCGACGGATGAAAACCGCCGAAGTAGAGATTAAGGAAGCGGCCAAGTTTGAGTATCAGATCAACAGCGGTGCTCGCGATGAGGATTACCAAGAGTTGCTCGACATTATAGACACGGCGCGCGGCTCACTTCGCAACGGCGAGTAATTAGCGTTTCGGTTACAGCGTAGTCGCGCTACCGATTTCGATATTCTGGACTATTACGCATATTATCCCGCACCTGCCGTTCACTCCATCTCTCCTGAATTATCAAGCGGCGATAGTTGGCCATGCCTGATGGGTCGGGCTCGCGATTGAGAACATCCTGGTAAGCGCGACGGATGATGCGATCCACCGACTCACCACGAAACTCATCACTGTCGCGCAGATGCTTTCTCACCATGCGATCGGACCATCCTTGATCGATAACCAGCCCGCGATAATAACGCAGCCCATTGGGATCCGCCGGACGGTCTAACACATCTTGGTAAGCCTTCTTAATCACCCGGTCCGGATTCTCAACCGCGGGAGGACGATGGGAATTTCTGGGGCTATGGCTATCGCGGCCACTTACTCGCAAAGACGATATCCTATCATTCCAAGGAATTTGTAAGTCCGGCATCATGCGATGGTCGAGGTTTCTAATATCCTCGGTCACCCGCAAAACCTGCCCCCTCATGTATGGGTGATCATACAGCATAACCGTAGCGCCACCGAGCACACGCACAGAGGAAATCTGATCATTTGCACTCATCCCCTGATCAAAGCTCACGCGTTTTAAATTATCCAAGCGCTCCCTGAGATAAATCGTCAACGATTGCCCCCGAAAATTGGCGTCTTCATAAACAATCACCCGGGGTCCTCCTCGATCATAGCGGTCTCTGCTATCTGAGTCGCCGCGACGATCGGAATAATCATCGCGAAAAGAGATCTCATCGAGATCAGAGTAACTTGTCTGAACCTCGCAGGCGGGCGCTAATCCCAAAACGAGTAGTAGTAGAAAATTTGTTTTCATAACTATGAGACGACTGAGAGTGATTGAAAATTTAATTTCTCCTATCCGCAACTCTCCTCTTGAAAATTGTCATCTATTGGGTGACTTGCCATTTTAGGATACGGTCTAGTCGGCGCGAGTTAAACTTCTTCGACGACGTAGTGGCAGCCCTTGCTCACGGGATTGAGCGCAGCGGCGTGAACGACAAGTAGCGCGGTCTGCACGGCATTGCGTAGCTCAATCAGATCCTTCGTCACGCGATAATGACGGTAGAAACTTTGAATCTCTTCGCGCAATTCCAAGAGAATGCGGCGCGCGCGAGTAAGGCGTTTGGGCGAACGGACAATCCCAGCGTAATTCCACATCGTGCTCCGCAAGAGCTGCAAATCCTGGCGCACCAAAGTAGGATCGACATCATTCTTCGCGCTTTGCCACAGCTGCGGCTCGGGCAAGCGAAACTGCTGCGCGGCAATATCCGCCACATCGGCGAGCGCGGCAAATTTCGCACTCGTTAAACACTCGAGCAAGGAAGTGCTCGCCAATCGATTAGCACCATGCAGGCCGGTGCAGGCGGTTTCACCAATAGCGTTGAGATGCTGCACATTGGTGCGACCCTTGAGATCCGTGTGCACGCCGCCGCAGGAAAAATGTGCCGCGGGCACAACTGGAATCCGTTCTTTAGTTACGTCCACGCCATGCTCAGCGCAACGCGCGGCAATCGAGGGGAAGCGATCTTTAATAAACTCTGGCTTAAGCGCTGACAGATCGAGATAGACACACGGTTCACCACTCGTCGCCAATTCCTGATGAATCGCACGTGCCACAATATCGCGCGGCGCGAGCGAGCCGAGCGGATGTTCCCCGTCCATGAATCGTTCACCAACCGCATTCACGAGCTCCGCTCCTTCACCTCGAAGCGCTTCCGTGATCAAGAAGCGTGGAGCGTTTTTCTTGTAAAACGCCGTGGGGTGGAACTGCACATATTCGAGATCGATCAGACGCGCTCCGACCCGATAACACATCGCGATGCCATGACCGACGCTTCCGAGCTGATTCGTCGAATGTTGAAAAATTTGTCCAAGGCCACCGGATGCCAAAATCGTTTTCTTGGCGATGATCGCATGCACTTCGCCACTCGCCGTATCGAGCACATAGGCGCCAAAACAGGTGAGAGGAGCGTAACGATCGGAGGCATCCTCACTGTTATGCGAGAGCGTGAGTAAATCCACCGCGACCCAACCGGAACGGCGCGTGATCCCCGCCGTCGAGTCGATCCGGTTGATCACGTTTTTTAAAATCGCATGCCCCGTCGTATCTTTGGAGTGAATGATCCGTCGCGTGCTATGGCCGCCCTCGCGGGTGAATTCGAGTTCCCCCTTGTCGTCGCGATCAAAATTCACGCCGAGTTCATCCAGCAGCAACTCCTTCACCGCGAGCGGTCCTTCGCGCACGAGATGATCGACTGCGAGGGGGTTCGCGGTGCCATCACTTGCTTCGATTATATCGCTCCTCAACTTATCCGGTTCGGTAGATTTCTCGTAAATAATTCCGCCCTGCGCCCAATCACTATTCGCGGACAGCGGACCATCGAGAGAAAGCATCTCTACCCGCAAACCACTGCGCGCGGCATGCATCGCATAGGCGGAACCAGCCAACCCGGCTCCGATCACAAGACAATCAGTATGGATGATTTTCACAATTTACGACGCGCGCGTTTTAGCGGCAGCGTTAAACTCAAATCAGCGGCGACCGCAGAGTGAGTCAAGGCGCCGATGCTAATCACATCCACCCCAGGTAAAGCGTAGTCACGGAGCGTTTCGTAGCACACCCCACCGGATACTTCGACCACCGCCGCACCGGCAATCGTGGCGACGGCACTGGCGACTTTGGCCGGGGTCATATTATCGAGCAAAATCACTTCGACACCCGCGCGCACCGCTTCCTTAACTTCAGCTAAAGTCTTCGCCTCCACTTCGATCTTCGCACCGTGCGGAGCCTCGCGTCGACAAAGCTGCACGGCTTTCGTGAGCGAACCGGCGGCGGCGATGTGATTGTCCTTAATCAGCACGTGCTCGCCGAGCGACGATCGATGATTGTAACAACCGCCGCATCGCACCGCATATTTTTCCAACGCGCGCCAACCGGGTGTGGTCTTGCGCGTATCGACGATCCGCACATCCGTGCCCATCACCGCCGCGGCATACTTGCGCGCCTGCGTCGCGATTCCGGAAAGGCGTTGCAGAAAATTCAGGGCCGTGCGCTCAGCCGTGAGCAAAGCGATCGTAGGACCGCTGACGTGTAAAACGATCTCTCCTTTTTTAACCCGATCCCCATCGCGTGCGTTTAGCGTCACTTTCAGCGCCGGATTGACCGCAGCAAAAACGCGTGCGGCGATTTCCAGACCACAAATTACGAGTGGTTCTTTCGCTTCGATATACGCCTTCGCGGTATCCGTAAGTGAAAAGATCGCGCTGCTCGTGATGTCGCCCAAGCCGGCATCTTCATCCAGAGCGAGTGCAATCAAATGGTCGGTGCGGGGAGTAAGCATGGTAAAAGCGAATGTCACTTAATAAGTGACATTCGATCAGGGCTAGAATTCAGGAAGGAGGTGTGAGTTCAAACATCCGGTCGATGCAACGGGCGGCGCGAAGACGAAGATCCTCATCGAGAGTCACGATCTGATCAGGGCGGGGAGCTTTCAGCGCGTCGCGGATTTTCTCGAGTGAATTGAGTTTCATGTAAGGGCAGAGACGGCATCCACCAATGAAGTTCTTCTCGGGGTCTTCCACTTCGAGGCGCCCCACCAGACCGCATTCGGTGAGCATCAGAAAATACGGAGCCTGCGTGGACTTCACATATTTCATCATCTCTCCCGTGCTACCCACAAAGTCAGAAGCCGCGGCGACCTCTTCGGTGCACTCGGGATGCGAAACGACTTTCAATCCCGGAAACTGTGCACGGGCTTGATCGATCTGACTGACTTCGAATTCCTCATGCACGACACAAGTGCCATCGGATGAAATGATCTCCTTGACCACGCCACGTTTCTTCAACTCGGTGCGCACATTGTCCGCCATCAAACGATCGGGCACGAACAGGATCTGCTTTTCCGGCAGATTGGCGACGATGTCATAAACATTGCTCGAGGTTACACATACATCACACTCCGCTTTTACTTCTGCGGTGCTGTTGATGTAGCAAACCACCGCTGCTTTCGGATGAAGAGCTTTCAGCTTCTTGACCTCTTCACCAGTGATCGAATCAGCTAGCGAACAACCCGAGTCACGATCAGGCACAATCACCACAGACTTGGGGGAAAGGATCTTTGCCGTCTCCGCCATGAACACGACTCCGGCAAACAGAATGATTTCTGCGGAGGATTCCTTGGCCATCTTGCTCAGATAATAGGAGTCGCCCTTAAAATCACCGACTCCGTAAACGATCTCCGGCTCCACGTAGGAATGCGTAAGTATCACCGCGCTTTTCTCTTTCTTAAGTCGATTGATCTCCAACGTGAGTGGGGCGATCTCCCGACAGGTCTCGAGATTCCAAGTGCGCCCCTTGGGGTCACATTCAACATGCATCAAATCGCCGAGAAGGCGTTCGGCCTCAGCTTCAATCACTGGATCGGTGGCTATCATGTTGAAAGATGATTAAGGTTCACCAACGCCTACTTCGCGCTGCGTGGTGATTTTGTTTTGGTCGTCCAACTGCACCACCGTCACACGATGTGCGGCAATTTCCTCCGGCGTCATCGAGACGTATGAGGCGATGATTACCCGATCACCCACCTCGACGAGGTTGGCCGCCGCGCCGTTGATCTGAATTTGACTCGGCTCGCCGAAAATCACGTAAGTTGTGAAACGTGCTCCATTGGTGATGTCGTAGATATCGACCTGTTCAAATTCCAACAACCCCGCTGCTCGGCAGAGGGCACGGTCAATCGAAACCGAACCTTCATAGTGAAGATCGGCGGTCGTAACCGTCGCGCGGTGCAATTTAGTGCGGAGAAATGTTCTATGCATGAGTGGATTTTCCTAAGGCAAAAGCCTGCAAACCGTTCAGAATAAGCTCACTCTCTATATGGGTAAAGAGACTTTGGCATTTAAAGTGTGTCACCTGTCCACCCGTGCCGAGCACGACAACAGGGCTTCGCCCGAACGCTTCCACACGAGATTTGCTGATCAATTCACGAATAGCACCAGCATGCCCGTGCATAATTCCGCTGCGAATCGCCGATTCTGTATCTCGACCGACCACTGAATCTGGCGCGCGCAACGCCACTGAGGGCAAACTAGCCGTGCGCTGATTCAACATGGCTGGCCACATCGCCAAACCAGGCATGATCGCGCCACCCAATAGAGTGCCATCCCGATGCAGCAGGGTGAGGGTTGTCGCCGTGCCGCAATCTACCACGATCACATTTTTACGCGGATAACGCTTTCGAGCCCCAATCGCATTCGCCAATCGATCCGCGCCCAATTCTGCAGGACGGTGGTAGGCCAACTTCAATCCATGCTCGGAGGTCGCCGTCAGCACCCTTGCCTCAACGCCAAATAATTTCTCGACCAATTTCGCCAGTCTTACCGTTTCCTGGGGCACAACAGAGCAGAGCGCCACGCGATCTACCTTTCCGCGAGCGAGATTCCTCAACTGTAGGGAGGGATCGCCTAAATCGATCCGCGTGGATCGCATGAGCTTTTCATCGCGAGATACCCCAGCGAAGAGTGTCGAGTTACCCTGATCGAGCACGAGGATTTTCACGGATGGTCCCTCCGGATCAATTCGTCGATAACTTCGGCCAGAGCAGATACCCCGGTCACGATTCGATCTTCAGAAGGAGTCGAAGACCAACGAAACAAGCGCTGAGGACTGGCCTGCATCTCAGCGAGATCATTATGCACAACAGCATCGACTCCGGCCTTCGCAAATTGATCCCTCACCGTCGCATCGCGTGCCGCGGCATCGGCCCCGACCGTGAGCTTGAAGCCGATGACCTTGATCGCGCGGGTTGAAAAGCCCCGCAGAAGTGGGAGAATCTTAGGATTGCGAACCAATTTCAAAGTGAGGTTTTCCTTCTCTGAACTCAGCTTTTCCGTGGCCAACGCGGCGGGACGATAATCAGAAACCGCCGCCGCCATGATAACCGCCGCGTAGTCACCGCCAGCCAATCGCTTTTCCAATGTTGAGCGCAAACCCTCCGCCGAGAAAAACGCCTCCCTTTCCACATTCTCACTGGGCAAGATTGCGCCAGCACCATGGAGTAGCGTCACCTCATGGCCGAGAGCGACCAACGCCGTCGCCAACAACGCACCGGTCTTGCCCGTGCTGCCATTGGAAAGATAGCGCACCGGATCTATCGCTTCACGCGTGCCGCCCGAAGTGATGAGCAGTTTCATTTCTTTGCCAATTGCGCCAATACTTTAGCGGTAATATCCGCAGGTTCCGGCAAGCGACCACCGCCTTCTTCACCACAAGCATGAGACCCCTCTACCGGATCGATCACTTGCACACCCCACTCGCGTAGCTTGGCGAGCGAACTTACCGTGGCCGGGTGTTCCCACATGCGATGGTTCATCGCCGGAGCGATCCACCACGGTTTCTCGAGCTCCCAAGCGAGAAAGAGGGCACCTACCGGATCATCGGAAAGTCCCGATGCCATCCGGTTAATCGTATTGGCCGTGGCCGGACAGACTAGCGCGAGATCGGCCTCGCGAGCCAGCTCGATGTGATCTAACGCACGACCCTCTTCCCAAAAATCTGTAAACGACGCGCGACCACTCAGCCCTTCAAGCGTCGCTTTGCCCACAAAGCGCAATGCGGACGGCGTGGCGACCGTTTGCACCGTGCCTCCGGCTTGCGTGAGTTGCGAAATCACCGTGCAGGCCTTGTAGCATGCGATGGAGCCGGTGAGAAGAAAGAGGACGTTACCTTGTGACATTATCGATGAGGCGAGTGGAGCCGAGACGCACCGCGCCGAAGCGGCGATCCGTTTTATCTTCGATATAATCAACCGTGAATCCCGCATCACGCAACTGCTGTTCCGCAGTGTTCGCATCGGGCGCGGATTTAAGAATCGACGAAAATCTCGGAGCAAGGGCGCGTTCTTCGGCAGACAGGCGCACATTGCGCGAGCTCATCGCCAGACCATCAGGCTCGCGAACGGTAGGGCAGGGAACAATTTCCGTTGCGAGAAAAAACGCCTTCGTCATCCCGCGGATCAATTGCAGCTGCTGGTAATCCTTCTCTCCAAAATACGCGCGATCCGCTCCGATGATTTGGAGCAGCTTCATCACTACGGTGAGCACACCCGTGAAATGCCCAGGACGATGCGCACCGCACAGTTCCCGGCTCAGCTCATTTTCCTGCACGGTGTAATCAGCGCCACCTGGATACATCTCAGCCACCGAAGGCATAAATAATACCTCCACGCCGGCCGATGTCATCTTCTCACGATCTGCCTCATCCGTGCGCGGGTAGTTATCGAAATCTGTCGATTCATCAAACTGCGTAGGATTCACAAACAAAGTCGCCACCACGAGATCACCGTCACGCCGTGCGGCCTCCAACAAAGAAACGTGCCCTGCGTGCAAAGCCCCCATCGTAGGCACCACGCCGATATTTTTTCCGGCGGCGTGATAGGCGGTGCGAAGTTGTCTCCACTCTGCTACTGTTTGCACAATTTTCATCTGCTTAAAAAGACTCCTTGGATTGGGGATAATCACCCGAATGCACCGCGCTCACGTAAGCATTCAAACCTTCACTCAGCGAGTCGTCCCCTTCGCGGAAGTGCCGAACGAAGCGCGCCTTGAAACCGGGGTTCAGCCCGAGTAAATCGTGCCACACGAGCACCTGCCCGTCGCAACCGGCACCCGCGCCGATGCCAATCGTCGGCACCTGCGACGCGGCGCTCACTTCTGTCGCGAGCTGGGCGGGGATACATTCCAACACGAGCGCGAACACTCCGCAGCGTTCGAGCGTGGTCACATCCTCGCGTAAGGCCTTCGCGTCAGCCGGTGTTTTGGCCTGCACCTTGTAGTCGTCCGGCGATTGCACGCTCTGCGGCAACAAGCCCAGATGACCCATCACCGGAATGCCGGACTTCACGAGATGTTGAATCACTTCTTCGTGTCCGCGCACGCCTTCAACTTTCACCGCATCGGCGCCGGCAACGATCAACGATTGCGCACACTCGAGTGCAAACGAGGTTCCTTGCTGCACTGATTGATAGGGCATATCTGCGATGAGAAACTTTCTTGGATTACCCCGCGCGACCTCTCTGGTATGTAGCGCCATCAATTCTGGGGTCGCTCCGCGCGTGTTGTCTCTGCCATGCACGACCATCATCACGCTATCGCCGACCAGCACGCAATCGACTGCCGTCTCGGAGATCAATCGCGCGGAAACCGCATCATAAGCTGTAACCATGGCAATCTTATGACCACTGGTTTTAGCGTCGGAGAATTCACGGACAGTTTTCACTAGTAACCCCAACCAAGCTCAAAGACCACAAACCGCAAGGGTGGCCTGCGTCATCCTTGCGGGAATCACTTGCTAGCGTTTGCCAAGGTAGCTCTCCACTTGGAATCGCCAGAGATCGCTCTGGGTCTGTTCAAGCACCCTTATATTGATCTCTTTGCGCATCGGACTCTTGAGAGGCAAGGCGATCGCATAGTCTCGGCGCTCAAAGATTCCGGGCAGTAATTGCAGCTTCGGGTGCCCGCGCAATTTATATTGAAGAATCGGTTCATCGTAAACCGCCGCCGCGGCATCTCCGGCCGAAACCGCGCGCAAAACACTATCTACATCGGGTAAGCTAATCGTGCGCACCCCCAGATGTTCGAGATAACTCTGCGCCGTCGAAAGATTCACCGTCGCCACCGTGAAGCGCGGTAAATCAGAAGGCCCCCGCAGATCCGAATCCATCCGATGGTGCGTCAATGACGAGGCGATCTGGGCCGTAAATCCTGAAATGATAATCACACTCGCAAACATCCACACCAGTGCGACGAGACGGCCACCCATCGTCCGCGGCGATTTATCTCCGTATCCCACGGTTGTCATCGTGACGGCCGACCACCAAAAGGCGGCCCCGAGCCCTTGTGCAAGATTGCCGCCAAATTGCTCCGCATTCGTTTTTCGTTCAAACATCCACACCCCAAACGCTGCCAATAACAGCACAAACGAAAGCGCCGCCACTACCTTGAGAAAATCAACCGAGAAAAACGCGCTGATTGTCGCCCACCAATTGCTACGTTCACTGACAGGCACGACGATACCAAACCCAGCCGTGTAATAGGGCTGACTAAAATCAACCCGCCGCGCGCGTTCCGCCGTCACGGTAATCGCGGCCACCGAGGCATCAATCGAGCCATCAGCCACGGCATCAATCAGCGTCTCGGGTTCACCCATCTCGCGCCACTCGAATTCCAAATCAAGCCGCTTCGCGACATCTGTCCATAAATCGATGCTCAATCCGGTCCACTCCCCATCGGGCCCCTTCATTGCGAAGGGTGGTGCTTCTCTGGTGCCAACAACCAAGGGGCGCGTTTCCTCAGCCGTTACTCCTAAAAGCGGCGATACTGCCAGCAGTAGACCCCAGAACCAGATACTCAGTTTAGCTTTCATCTCCCCATCGACTACCAAGCATCGGTGCATTGCACAACCCTGCGGAATCCACGCTTTCCCCAACCCCCATTCTCGGTTTAACTCGACTCAAATTGTGATCCCACACCTCCCTTATATCCTGATGCCCACCCCCTTAAAAACATCACCTCGTTTCTGGCTCGCTGCGTCCTTAGCCTTATCACTTGGCTTCACCACCGGTTGCGGCCCACGCGAAACTCAAATTCAAAAAGCCAATCGTGAAGGCATCATGATTGTCGGCAATGGCGCGGAGCCCTCCGATCTCGACCCGCAAACAATCACGGGCATCCCCGAGCGCAATATCACCGCAACGATGTTCGAAGGGCTCACCCGCAGTGATCCTGAAACCCTCGAGGCGCGCCCCGGTGTCGCCAAAAGTTGGGATGTTTCAGAAGACGGACTTACCTACACCTTTCACTTACGCGAAGGGGTAACTTGGTCGGATGGAGAGCCGTTGGATGCCAACGATTTCTACGCTTCGTGGCGTCGCATGCTCGCGCCACAATTGGGCTCTGATAATTCCGATCAGCTCTATGATGTCGTCAATGCCGAGGAATTTCACAAAGGACAGATCGACGATTTCTCTAAGGTGGGTTTTCGCGTCATCGACGATCTTACCCTCGAAATTAAATTAACCCACCCAGCTTCCTATCTTCTGAAAACCATGGCCTCGCGCAACTGGGTCCCCGTGCCACTGCACGTCTTGGAAAGGTTTGGCGATCCGCTGATTCCCGGCAGCCCCTGGACCCGCCCCGGCAATATTGTGGGAAATGGCCCATTCATGCTCAAAGAGTGGAAGCCCAACAGCTACATTGAGGTCGAACGTAATCCCCGCTACTGGAATCGCGATACCGTGAAATTGAATGGTGTTCGCTTCATCCCGATGGAAAACCAACCCGCCGAAGAAGCCGCCTTTCGTTCCGGCCAACTCCACAAAACCGAACGCGTGCCCCTCACTAAGATCGCCGTCTATCGACGCGATGCACCCGAGAAACTGCACATTCACCCGTATTCCGGCGTTTACTACTACAACTTCAATGTCACCAAGCCGCCCTTCGATAACGTGCTCGTGCGCCGCGCGCTCGCCATGGCAGTGAATCGCGAAAGTCTAGTGGAAAACGTCACCCTCGCCGGCGAAACCCCGGCGTATCATTTCACGCCCGAGGGCATTGGCGGTTATGTGAGTCGCGCCCGCACCAAGCTCGATTTCGATGAGGCGCGACGCCTCCTGGCCGAGGCGGGTTATCCCGGAGGAAAGGGCCTGCCGCCGATCACGCTGCTCTACAACACCGCCGAAAACCACCGCGTGATCGCGGAGGCGATCCAGCAAACCTGGAAGCACGAACTCGGCATCGACATGCAATTGGAGAATCAGGAATGGAAGGTCTACCTCGACAACATGCAGCACGGTTTTTTCCAAATCTGTCGAGCCGGTTTGATCATGGACCCGTTTGATCCTTCCCAGTTTTTGCGCGTGTTTACCTCTGACAACGGATTTAACCGCACCGGCTGGTCCGATCCCGAATACGATCGTCTCTACGACGAAGTCATGAACACAGCCGATGAGGCCAAGCGCATGGAACTCATGCAGCAGATGGAGCAAATTCTCACCGATGCCATGCCCATTCTCCCCGTCTATTACTACACCAACCAATACCTGATGGATCCCAGCGTAAAAGGCTGGGCCGACAACCTCCTCTCCCTCGGCCCCTTCGAACGCGTGTGGTTGGAGTGAAGCGGATACAAAAAAGCTCGGTCGATATGACCGCGCTAGAGAGTGGTTAAGCTATTGTTCGCTTACATGTCCAGCTGAGGACGAGCCGGATCGGGCCAATCAATGTGGTAGAACTTGCCGCGCTTCTGGTCGACGCGCTCGTAGGTGTGAGCACCGAAGTAGTCGCGCTGAGCTTGGAGCAGATTCGCAGGTAAACGGGCCGAGCGGTAACTGTCGTAGTAAGCCAACGACGAGCTAAAGGTCGGAGCGGGCACACCGCATTCAGCCGCGAGCGCGACGACTTTACGCCAGTTGGCCTGCGCCTTTTGCACGGTCTTATTGAAGTAGGGATCGAGCAGGAGATTCGCGAGTTTGGGATCACGCGCATAAGCCTCCGTGATCTTCTGCAGGAACGCCGCACGGATGATGCAACCACCACGCCAGATTTGAGCGATTTGGCCGAAGTTGAGCTTCCAGTTATATTCCTTCTGCGCCTCGCGCATCAGTTGGAAGCCCTGCGCATAAGAACAGATCTTCGAGCAGTAAAGCGCGTCGTGGATGGCTTCGATGAGGGCCTTTTTCTTGGAAGCAGGGACTTTCTTGATCTTCGGGCCCTTGAGCAACTTCGAGGCGGCCACGCGCTCTTCCTTGATCGCAGAGATGCAGCGCGCAAAGACCGATTCAGCAATCGTCGGAGCGGGCACGCCCATATCGAGCGCGTTGGTCGAGGTCCATTTACCGGTGCCTTTTTGACCAGCAGTATCGAGGACGACATCAACGAACGCCTTTCGTTTGTTGGTAGGATCCTTCTGCTTGAGAATATCGGCGGTGATTTCGATCAGGAAACTGTCGAGTGCACCTTGGTTCCATTCCGTAAAAATCTCTCCCATTTCAGCGGGTTTGATTCCAAGGATACCCTGCATGAGCGCATAGGCCTCACAAATCATCTGCATGTCGCCATACTCGATACCGTTGTGAACCATCTTCACGTAATGGCCGGCACCGTTGTCGCCGATATGCGTCGTGCAAGGCACGCCACCCTTAATCGGTTTTCCGGGAGCGGCCCCTTCGAGAGGTTTGCCGGTCTTTTTGTCCACCTTCGCGGCGATCGCATTCCAGATGGGCTTGAGCTCTTTCCAAGCTCCCTTGTCACCACCGGGCATAAGAGAAGGGCCGAAACGCGCGCCCTCTTCACCACCGGAAACACCGGAGCCGATGAAACGTAATCCCTTCGCCTTTAAGTCTTTTTCGCGACGAATCGTATCAGTCCAAAGCGCATTACCGCCATCGATGATGATATCGTCTTGATCAAGTAAGGGCACGAGACCGTCGATCACGGCATCGGTCGCTCGACCGGCCTGCACGAGGATGATCATCTTGCGCGGCTTGGCCAAAGATTTGACGAATTCCTGCACCGTTTGAGTGCCGACCACACCACCGGGAGTGGACGGATTTTCCGCAACAAACTTGTCGGTCTTCGCGGTCGTGCGGTTAAAAACCGAGATCTTGAAACCGTGGTCGGCGATGTTGAGGGCGAGATTTTGGCCCATCACGGCAAGCCCGATGAGTCCGATGTCTGAGAGTTCTTTAGCCATAGCTACCAAGAGTGGTAGCGGATGTGAGGCCAAAAACCACCCGTTTTTTCAATCCCATAAAAAAACCGCTCGCTCCCAGTCCTCTTCAACCAACAGGAAACCGCCTGATTACCAATTGGATATCGTGCCCTTAGAGGGGAAAAAGGGCGCGATAAAATTGATCGCCGGAGTGAGGATCTTAGGCTCGTTGCGCTCATAGACCCAATTGAATCCCAACACCGTCACGATCAGAATCACCGAAACGGTGAGCACGACTTTATTCATCTGAGAAATGCTCCGTATCAAAACGAGACTGAGGGCGAAGATGGCTACAATGGAGAACATTTTAAGCCAGAACTCTACTGGGACTCGCTCTAATTTCTCCATCGTTGTGAGGGCAAAGAGGAGCATGGTTACACTGTAAGATAAAAGATTCTCAACACCAGAGGAATAGAGATTCGGAAAGTTTTTTATACTTTTTTACTAACCTCCGCCGCAACCCCTCGCGTCGCACAATTAATCCATTCGCTCGCGCCAGATGCGTAATGTTCCTTCTTCCAGATCGGCACGCGCGCCTTCACTTCATCGATCACATAGCGGCAGGCATCAAACGCACCTCCACGATGCGCGGCCGTCACGCCGACCCACACCGCCAGGTCCCCAATTTGCAACGCACCCATGCGATGCACACAGACAATTGCCTCCAATGCGAAACGCTCACGTGCTTCGGCCAGAATCTTCAGCCCCTCTTTTTCCGCTAATTCGGGGTAAGCTTCGTAATCAAGAGCCTGCACTGGCTTGCCCTCGTTGTGATTGCGCACCCAGCCCTCAAAGGTCACGCAAGCTCCGGCCTGTGCATCTTCCAAAGTAGATTTGAGCGACTCGATCTCGATGGGTTTGGAAACGATTTTAAACATAGCTCATCCTCCCGCAACCGGCGGAATAAACACCACCTTATCGCCCGATTTAAGTGCAGCATTCGCCGCCACAAACTCGCCATTCACCGCCGCGCGCACGCGATCAGCTGGTAGGGTAAACAGATACTTCGAGCTTAGTTCCTCGTAAAGCTCGGTGGGAGTCGCCGCCGTAGTTTCGAGCGTTTCATCGCTGAGACCCCGCTGTTCACGGAGGAGAGCAAAATATTGAATCTGCAGTTTCATGACGAGACGCGGTAATCGCTTTTCCCTCCGGTCTTTTCCATCAAACGGGTTTCCTTGATCACAATATTTTTCGAAACTGCCTTGCCCATATCGTAAAGAGTCAATGCGGCCACACTCGCTCCTGTGAGCGCTTCCATTTCCACGCCCGTCTTAGCATGAGTCTGCACGCGGCAGTGTATCGTGACCTCCCGTCCATTTTCAGATGTTTCGATTTCGATCTGACAATCGTCGAGCGGTAGCGGGTGACAAAGAGGGATCAGGCTGCTGGTTTGTTTCGCGCCCATCACACCTGCTAAAATCGCGGTCTGAAAGATCGGTCCCTTCTTCGTCGCAATATCTCCTTCATGCAAAAGCACCGCCAATTCTTCCGGCAGCGATACCACCGCCACCGCATGCGCCGTGCGCTTGGTCACGGCTTTGTCGCCCACATTGACCATCGCGGGCTGTCCTTGGGAATTAAGATGAGAGAGCTTAGTCATATCTAATGCCGACTCAATCAAACCCAGGCCCAATAATTGGCAACTGTTCCCGCGGGAAACTCGCTCTGATCAGCGGGTAGTTCCACAAAACCATCCGTGCCTACTAGTCCGGCGAAGTCTCCCGAAGTATTGGTCGGCAAAGGTCGCGCGACCTGATTGCCATCACCTTGATCGATCAATTCCACCGGCATAAGTCGCGCGAGCGGCGGTTTGAAAGTAACCGCCGATTCCAGTCTAACCGTGCAACGCGAACCAATGGTTAAACTTGAAGCCTTCGCTAGCGCGGGAACCGCATAGCGATGCATGCACGTATAGGCCGATACGGGATTTCCGGGCAGGGCAAACACCGCGACTTGCCGTGGACCAATCCCAAACCAGAATGGTTTGCCAGGCCGTTGGGCGATTCCCTGAAAAACCTTTTTCACCTCGAGGGTTTCGAGCACTTCCGGGAGGTAATCGAACTTTCCTTTCGATACGCCACCGGTCAACAGCACCACATCAAATTCCGCCAGGATATGCCACAACTGGTGTTCGATCTCATGCTTCATGTCGTGGAGGAGAAAGCGGCTTACATCGGGATAACCCGCTGCGATTAACGCTGCTCTCAGCGCGTAATCATTACTCCGCCTCACTTGATGCGGCGCGACGATGGCATCGACCTCCACCAATTCATCGCCGGTGCTGACCAATGCGATTTTCGGCTGCGTGCTGACTTCCAATGTCGCACAACCACAGCTCGCCGCGACCGCGATTTCCCGGCCCGTCATCTTCGTGCCAGCTTTGACGATGAGCTCTCCCTTTTGATAATCAGAACCACGCGAATGCACGCTGTGTCCGGCTTTGAGAATCGTCTCCTTTGAAACCGTCATGCTGTCTCCCGTGCGCGACGTTTCTTCGTAAGGAATCACACAATCCGCACCGACGGGTAAAACCGCACCCGTCATGATTTCTACACAAACACCTGGCTCTTTACTCAATTCGGCAGGGCGCATTCCGGCTGCTTGCACACCCTGGATTTTAAAAGTGCGTCGAGCTTTAGTGAGATCCTCCGACCGCAACGCATAGCCATCCATCGTCACTCGATCAAACGGCGGCAAATCTCGATCTGTGTGAATCGCCGCACGCAAGATTCGCCCATGTGCTTTGAGTAGAGGACAGTCCTCACTGGGCCATTGCGGCATCCGTTTGAGGATTTCTGATTCGGCTTCGGTTGGGGTTAGCATAAGGGAGATCAAAACTAGCGCCCCCAACCTTGGGGTCAGTGAAAAAATGGGAGTCGATTGAGGCGTTCAAAATCGATTGGGGCGCTCAAGGTAAGGCATGACCGCCCTCCGTCGCCAAGGCTATGGCGGACAGGCTGGGCGCGCCAACGTGGCGATCCACGAATACCCATTGAGCTGTCATCCCTGAACTAGCGATAGATCCATCCGTCGTTCAAGGTAAGGCGTGACCGCTGGGCGCGCCGATTGTTATTCGTAAATTGCCGCAATCGGCTACGCCTCTCTGCTAATGAAATACACCAATTGCTCAACGAAAGGAGTTCCCACAATTAATTGGTTCGGTCATCGCTGGGAATTATCGATTTCTAATTTCAACAATCTGGTCGGGATTTGCAGGCCAATCCTGCGGCTTTCCCCATTGGATGAGCTTTCCATCAAAGAAGTAGAACCACAGGACTTGTGAATCCGTCTTTATCGCGAGATCCTGCACGCTAGAATAATATGGGTTCCAGTCTCCCTTTAAGGCATACTTAGTTTTCTTGTTTAATTCATACGCGGTTGTCCCACCTGATTGACCGCCAACATAGGCTTCTGGAAATGCCGTTTGGAAATCAGCTAAGCTCAAGCCAATACTCAGCTGTCCCAGACGCACAGCATACGCTTGCTGGATGGTAGGAATCTCAGTCATGCTCCCAATTAGGAGAACATCTGGTCTAGAAACCGTCGAAAGGCAACCAGACATAGTCAATGCCAGTGCACAGGTGAGAAGTCGGAGTTTCTGCATAATAAAATATAGACTAAAATACGTATATGGCCGACCGGCAAAAGTGAGACGCCGTGGTCATACTGCTATTTTCAGAACAGTGTTATTCACTCATGCTGAGTATGGGTTTTGGGGGAATGCTTAACCCTAGATATGCTATATTTTCAGAAAATACACGGGAATAAGCTCTGCCTTACGTGAGTAATCATAATTCCGATGGTCCGTGGTCAAGCGGCCCGGCGGGCTCGTTTTCAATCAATCGTGATGGCTCCAGGAATGTGTTGATCGAGGGTCACGAAATTGATGTCGTGGCGATGAGCGAGAGCGAGGAAATGTCCGTCGGACACTTGCTTGGGGGCACGCACATAGGCGGGTAGGTCCTGAGCGGTGAGATCGTCTGTGATGGTGCAGGCATCAAGGGCGTCTTTCATCACACCGAGCCGGGCAACTGCCGACTGGATGCTGGGTTCAAATTTCGCCTGCAAGCTCACCCGGACAAAACCCATCTCAAGCAGGGAACAAAAATAATAATCGCCTCCCCATTGATCCTTAAACCATCCCTCCGTCTGATCATGCCCGGTGTGATTGGCATACGCCAAGGCGATCAAGGTGTTGATATCCAGCAGATATTTCACGGCATGTTCTCAATAATCTTCCGCACCTGTGCCGAGGTGACTTTTTTTTGACCTGGACGACTAGGAACAACCGGAAGGCCCGTGATGGGGCTTTTTACCATTTTGAGTGCTTTCATTCTTTTGTTCAGGTCGATGGTCTTCATGTCGAAAGACTGAGCGGATTTTAGGCGGCAAGGCAAGCTCACGACGAGGATCAGGCGGCGCAGCAGGAGATTGATCCCTACCGAGATCGCACCCTGCAAGGTAGCTGAACTTGAGCTAACGGCGAAAGTTCAGCCGCGTCTTTGGCGGATGTAATACCAACGGCTCGTGATAAATAGACTGTCATTGCGAAGCTTGCCCGCCTGAGACGGGGAGGCGCAGCCGACTGCGGCAATCCACGTCTACCCATTCGGTCACGCTTACTCAATCGTGGATGGCCACGTCGCTACACTCCTCGCCATGACACAGTCTAAATTTTAACAGACGTTGAAGCAGTTCGGCCAAACTTTCGGCTTCGCCTCAAGTTCAGCTACTCGGCCATTCGGCTACCCGAACTTAAGCCATGGGCGAAAGTTTGGCCTCGTCGTGGCGAATAGGATTTATTGTGCCCAACCCTCACTGATACCGCATGCTGCGGCCGAGGTAGTTGAGCATCCATATTTCTTTCCACACGCGGTAACGACCAGCCTGGGTGATCTTGCCGAATTCATCGCGCTCTGAATGTGGGTTGAGAAACCCGAGCTGCGTATTCAAGTGATCGAGCTCGTGCTGCTGAGCGTTAAGATCAGTCACCGGATCGGAATCAAAAGCCACCAAAGTTTCTCCGGTGATGCGTTTCTGATGGCGACTCAATAAACCCTGCAAGCCACGGCGCCAAGGGCGGCGCTCGACCATCCAATTCTCCGGATAAAAGCCGGCAAACGGAATGTAGAAATTATCCGTCACGTAGCGTGTGCCATCGGCCGCGATCGAAATCAGGGTGTAACACACCGAGACCATTCCGGTGGCGGAGGGTAGAAAGGTAACCTGCACTCGCACGCGAGCTTCCGCATCCTGATAAACTGAGCCGCGCAAGAAAACCCCGCCGCCAATCTCAGCTTTCACCGCCTGCACTTGTTTGAAACCTTGCCCACGCAGCCATTCGCGCACTTTCAGCAATCGCGGATGAGTAGGCCATTCCTCACCGCTCGCGTTGGCCACATAACGCGGAAAAAGAGGTAACGAGCTTACGCTGAGCGCTTGAATACCAAGCCAGTTGTAGAGTGTTTCGCCGAGAAACCACACCAACAGAAAAACCACGCTGAGCACCCAGAAAGGACGGTTGATCAAGTCGAAATCCACACACATGTGTGCAACGCCAGTGCCAAAAACGATCCAACGAAGCCAACGCACAAAAATCGCAATCACGGGAGACCCCAAGCGCTGATTCACCTGCACCAAAACGATGGAGCAAATAATGGCAGCGAGAATGAAATAGGATGGTTCCATAGTAATAATGACGAACAGACGAGGGAAGCTGGTGTCGCCCAAGACGACACGTTCCCAGCTGGGTTGTGAGTAACGAGGCGCAATAAATGCGCTGAATCGATTAGCTCAGGCGCACGGGCATGACGACGCAGATGAAGCTTTCAAGAGTCTTGATCACACCGGGGCTGACGTCGTCCTTCACTTCAAGAAATACTTCGTCCTTGTTCAGAGCACGGAGCGGATCGATCACGAATTGCGGATTAAACGCGACTTGGAGATCCGGGCCCGTGTAACTGATGGCCATCGATTCGTGAGCTTCACCGAAGTCGGGGCTCTGAGCGGTGATTTCGAGAAGATTGGTGGTGAGCTTTAACTTCACCGAATTCGCCTTTTCGCTGCAGACCAAGGCGGCGCGATGCACGCATTGGAGGAGGAGCTCACGCTCGAGCTTAATCCGTTGATGCGTCTCTTTGGGAATAACTTGTTGGTAATTCGGATAATTCCCTTCCACCACTTTAGAGTAGAGGTAGATGCTACCGACTAAACCGCTATCATCGCTGTCGGAAGCGATTTGGAAAGCGGCGCGACGTTCGTTGAAGTTGATCTTCAATTTCTCACCTTTATCCAGCAATCGGAGCAGTTCGCTCACGGTTTTTGCCGGCAGAATAATCGCTCCAGCACTCTCAGCGGGCACATCCATCTCTTTGGAAATATGCGCGAGGCGACGACCATCGGTAGCCACCAGAGTAAGTTTTCCTTCACCGAAGCTGAAATAGACGCCGTTGAGAATGTAACGCGTTTCATCATTCGATTGCGCGTAGGCGACACTCTTGAGCATCTCGGTAAGTTCACCTTGTTCCAGAGTATATGACTTTTCATCACCGAATTCTGGGAGTGGGGGAAAGTCTTCCTTGCCGATGCCCATGATTTTGAAGTTAGAGCCTCCGGATGTGAGTTTCACCTGATGTTTAGCAGAGCCATCCACAGAAACGTCCACATTGGGCAATTCACGCACGATACCAGCCAAACGTTTGACGGGGAGGGTGACAGACCCTGCTTCCTTAACATCGGCCTTAATTTGGCAGCGAATGCCCAAATCGAGATTCGTCGTGGTCAGGAAGATATGATCCTTCTCCGCTTCAATCAGCACATTGCTGAGAATCAGCATGGTGGCTTTTGAGCCGACGACGTTAAGCACTTGGGATAGGCCGTTGGCGAAATGATCGCGATTAATTTTGAATTTCATGGGATGCGAAGGCTCAGGGCAGACGGTAAATTGAAGAAACTAACAAAGTTTAAAAGAATAGATCCTTAAAGAGTTAATCTATCAGTATTCATATAGTCGGGGTAAAAGACTAGTAACAAGGCTCTTTCGCTCGTAAAACGCACCTTTTTCGAATGTGAAAAACTGCTGATAACTGAAGAATAAGAGGGTGGTTATTCACAGGCTTCAAGTTGTTGGAGTGTTTTGCCGAAGTTGTTCACACGGAATTCGGATTCGATTTCGAGCGTTCAACGCGGCGCATTTTAGTGTGTCGAAAGAGCCCATAGAAAATGTAACCGAGGGTGAGACAGAGCATGGCAATTTCCTTCAACACGATGATCAAGCCGATCAACACGAGGAATAGGATAAAATGCCCCATATGGGTTGTGGTTTGCAGGTCTAGTTTCTTGCCGCTCGGATAGCGCACTTTACTCACCATTAAAAATGCGATTAATAGCATCAGAAAGGGGAGAGTTAAAGCCCAGCGGTCGAATGACTTATCCGATTCAACCAGTTGCACGAGGAAGAACACGAGTGCCGCCACCGTGCCTGCTGCTGCCGGGACGGGTAGCCCAACGAAGTCTTTGGATGTGTCTTGGTCGTCCCGATAGAGCAGGGGATTTGTGATCACGTTGTAGCGGGCTAAACGCATCGCCGCGCATAAAAGATATACGAAACCGACAAACCAACCGACATTGCGAAACCACATGATGCCCTGAGTAGGCGAAATGATGAAAAAGAACATCAAGAGGGCCGGTGCGATGCCGAAAGAAATGACATCCGCGAGCGAATCGAATTCCGCGCCAAAGAGAGATTCTCGCCCGCCCATGCGAGCTAAACGACCATCGAGCGTGTCAAAAGCGGCTGCTCCCAGGATAAACCACACCGCCATGCGATAATGGTCGGTTGGGGAACCATCGAGATATTCGCCATTCAGGGAAGTTTCCGCGAGGCGGGCCTGAATACAGTTGATCACAGCCATGAAGCCGCAGAACAGATTTCCCGCCGTCATCAAGTTCGGCAGGAAGTAGATCCTACTCGCTTGGGTGACGTGGTAAGGGTTTTGCGGATCGGATCGATCAGGTGGTGGTGTTTCTTGATCGGCCATAGGTTTACTTCTTGGTCAGACTTTCGAGGTATTTCCAGAATTTCGAATGTTGCTCGACGAGTTGTTGTTCACTCACGGGAAGTTTGTTGCGCAGCAGAAAATCTTCCAGCGAATTACGGTGGAGAATGTAGTGCGTGTAGAGCTCCGAATCATCCTTCACCTCAAAATAAAATCGGTAATCGCCCGCTCTCAGCCGATAGAAAACGTGTCCGCCGCGATTAAAGCGACCAAGCGGTTCGCGCGGATGTTTGAGGTCATCAGATTTCAGATTGCTAATCGGCTCGATGATATCGAGCTGCAGCAATTGATCGAGCTGGTTTAGCTCGTGCAGGCTTTGCTCTGAAAAAGTGACTTGATACATGAGAGGAAGGGAAGGTTTTAGAAATTGATGTAACCGTGAAAGATCGTGGGCGTCTTGGTTAGGTAGACAATAACCCTCAACTCTATTACCATGAAAAAGTCTGATTTAACGACCCTACTTACCGCCGCAACGCTATTCCTATCGTTCGGTGTGCTCAACGCGACTGCCCAGAATGACAATCGGGATGCCGCCAAACACAATCTCTCGCCGGAACGCCGCGCAGAGATGATGAAAAAAGCTGACCTCAATGGAGATGGTCAACTTGACGATTCCGAACGCGATGCCATGAAAAAGCATCGTCGTGATAAAATGTCTCAACACCCTCGTTTCCTCAAACTCGCCGATACCGATCGCGACGGAGAGATCAGCGATGAGGAATTTGCCTTCGCTCAAAAGAAAGTTCAAAAAATGAATGACCATCGCCGCGGTGGCAAAGAGGCCCGCGGAGATCGTGGTGATGATAAAGCCAAAATGCGTCGCGCTTACATGCTCGGCAAATATGATGCCGATGGGGATCGTAAACTCGATCAAACCGAACGCACTGCCATGCGTGCCGGTATCGAATCGCAAATGCGCACCAAATCCGAAGAACACCTCCAGAAGCTCAATGCACTGGACGTAAACAAAGACGGCAAATTCAGCGATCTAGAATGGGAAGCTGCAAAAAAAGAGCGGATGAAAGATCGCCCCCGCCAAGGCGGACCTCGGAATCCTAGAATGCATCGCGGGTAGTAAGCATCCGTTAGTTTCTGATTATTATCTAAGTGTTTACGGGCGGCGGTGCTTTTCGGCCCGCCGTCTCTTTCGTGTTTCCATTCCGCGCAGGGTGCGCACAGTCAATCCATGTCAGTTACCCTTTCGGATATTCGCGCCGCCCGCCGCCGCATCAATAGCGGGATCATCACCTCGCCCTGTTTGGAATCGATCCCTCTCTCTGAAATCACGGGAGCTCGGATCGTCTGCAAATACGATAATGCGCAACGCACCGGATCGTTTAAAGAACGCGGCGCTCGCAATGCTCTGCTCAGATTATCTGCCGCGCAAAAAAAACGCGGAGTGATCGCAGCCAGTGCGGGTAATCATGCGCTCGGCCTCGCTTATCATGGCAAGTTGCTCGGCATTCCGGTGACCGTGGTGATGCCCGATTACGCCCCGCTAATTAAGATCACCACCAGTCAACGACTCGGCGCTAATGTGATCGTGAAAGGAAGAGATTTCGTGGAGGCGCGAGCTTTGGCCGATGAACTTTCCATCAAACACGATTACACCTATATTCACGGATTCGATCACGACGATATCATCGCCGGTCAGGGCACGATGGGATTGGAAATTCTCGAGCAAGTGCCCGATGTGGATGCGATTGTGTGCCCGATTGGCGGCGGCGGTTTGATCGCGGGATTGTCGCTCGCGGTGAAATCAGTGCGCCCCAAAGTGCGGATCATCGGTGTCGAGAGTAAGGCCACTGGTAACTATGCCGCCGCGATCAAAGCCGGTCATCCGGTCTTACAACCACGCCGTCCCACGCTCTGCGATGGACTTGCGACTCTCACGGTTGGTGCCAATGCATTTTCGATCGCACGTAAGCACGTGGATGAAGTCGTCAGCGTGAGCGAAGATTCGATCGCGCTCGCGATTCTGCGGATGGTAGAGCTGGAAAAAACGGTCGTCGAGGGAGCTGCCGCCGTGCCACTCGCTGCGATGATGTCGAGCAAGCTTCCCCATCTTGCCGGTAAGAAAGTAGTGCTCACCGTGTGCGGAGGAAATATCGATCCTGCCGTGCTCAGTCGAATCATTGAAGGTGGTCTGGTCAGCGATGGCCGTCTCACAAGATTCCACGCGCGGATCAGCGATCGGCCGGGTGGCCTTGCGCGACTCACCAAGATCATCGCCGATTGCGGTGCGAGCGTGAAAGATATTGCGCACGATCGTGCTTTCAGCGGTCCCGATGTTTCCGCGGTTCGAGTCGTCTGCACGGTCGAAACCCGCGATCGCAAACACATCAAAGCCCTTCACCGCGAATTGAAAAAGAATGGATTCCCCGTGGCAGTCGCTAAGTAGCCTTCTTTGTTTGATCGGCCTATTAATATTGGCCGGTTGTCAAACCACTCCGCCGCTTACACCGGAAACTCCTGCGCGCACGGATGATGTGATCCTTGTCGATGGGCAGCGATTTCACACCGGCACTCGTATCGTCACTTGGAAAGAAAAAGGCGGCTACAACGCCTACAAATTTAAGCCCACAAAACTCGCGGGTAAGGCGAATCACGGTGCGCGCCGAATTCCTTCAACCGAAACGAAAGACGTTTGGATCGAGCGCGAGCAACCATGGGATTTGCCGGCGCTGCAAGATTACGTGGATCAGTTTGTTTTGCACTACGATAGCGAGGGATTCAGCCGTCGTTGTTTCGATGTTCTACAACGTCGTGGCCTGAGCGCGCATTTTCTGTTGGATCTCGATGGAACGATTTACCAAACGCTTGATCTGCGAGAGCGTGCTTATCATGCGGGATCGGCGAACAGTCGTTCCATCGGAATCGAAATCGCAAATGTAGGGGCCTATGGTCTCGAAGAAAAAAACGAATGGGACGATTGGGTTTCGTCGGATGAAAATGGAAACGCTGTCGTGAAAATTCCGAAAGCTCTCGGTGATCCGAAATTGCGCAGTAAGGGTTTTGTCGCGAGACCAGCTCGATCCGAAATCATCGAAGGCGAGATTAATGGTCGCGTTTTACGGCAACACGATTTCACACCCGAACAATATGCCGCGCTCATCAAATTAACCGCGGCGATCCATCGATTGTTTCCGCTAATCAATCTCGATATGCCGCGTGATCCTTATGGTCGGCCGATCAACGAAAAACTACCCGACGAAGCTCTCGAATATTACCAAGGCCTGATCGGACACCACCACCTCCAGAAGATCAAAATCGACCCCGGTCCCGCGTTTCAATGGGACAAACTCATCGAAGGCGCACAGCAGGAGATCGAAGCGGATTAAGTTTCGCTTTTAGTTTTTTCGCCCAAACCCTGGATCGATTTTCAGCATCTTCGTCACGACGAGTGAGGGCAGGGTGGCCAGCATTACCCACCAGAAGAAATTCACATAGCCGATCTTTTCTTGAATCCAGCCGGCGGCCATGCCAGGCAGCATCATACCGAGCGCCATAAATCCCGTGCAGATTGCATAGTGAGCGGTGCTATTTTCTCCTTTGGCCACGAGCATCATATACATCATGTAGGCGGTAAAACCAAAGCCGTAGCCGAGCTGTTCAACCGCTACTGCACTGCCGATCAGGTAAGAATTTTCGGGCTGCGTGAGCGCCAGTAGAATGAACACGGCGTTGGGCACATGCATCGTGATGATCATCGGCCAGAGCAGTCGTTTCAAACCGAAGCGCGATACCACGTAGCCGCCCACCAATCCGCCAATCGTCAACGCGAGCACACCGATGGTGCCGTAAAAAATGCCCACTTGCTGTGTGCTTAAACCGAGTCCGCCGATCTCGCGTTCGTCCAACATAAATGGCGTGGCAAGTTTCAGCAGTTGCGATTCCGCGAGTCGATAAAGCAGCAGATAACCGAGAATCACCCCGATGTGTTTTTTCCGGAAAAACGAACCAAAGGCAGAGAAATATCCGGTCGTCACCTTCGCATCGTGCACCGCGTGATCGCCCGCTGGTTTCGGCAAGATGAACAGGTGATAAAAACCGACGAGCACAAACAGCACCGCGAGCACGCCAAATACGATTGACCAAGCCTGCACGACATTGCCCGTGGTTTCCTGGAGCCAACCCGCCAGATAAACCAGCCCGCCTTGTCCTGCGATCATTGCCAATCGAAAGAACGTGCTGCGCACCCCGACAAATGCCGCCTGTTGATGAGAGCGCAGTGCGAGCAGATAGAATCCATCCGCCGCGATGTCATGCGTGGCCGAGCTAAACGCGAGCAACCAGAACACCGCGAGAGTGGCTTTGAAAAATCCGGGCGCAGGCACCGTGAGCGCGACTGCCGCCATCGCCCCACCGACGACGAATTGCAGTCCGATGATCCAGAATCGTTTCGTGCGAAACATATCCACGATCGGCGACCAGAGCGGCTTGATGACCCACGGCAAATAGAGCCAGCTCGTGTAGAACGCGATGTCGGTATTCGAGATCCCGAGGTTCTTATACATGATGACTGACAACATCATGGCCGCCACATACGGCAGCCCCTGGCTAAAATACAGTGTCGGAATCCAACTCCACGGTTGTCGGGATTTTTCAGCGGGGCCGTCCATCAATTCTGCGAACCGTGAGGCTACCTCATTTCCAGCGCAATGTCAGAACACGATCCGAAACAGCAGATTCTATTTAATGTGAAAATCCCGCCGATGTCCTGCTTGGGTGGTCTATCTCGGTAATAAATCCGAGCTGACAAAAAGCCTCATTGAGTTAGGAGCCATAAACTTGCTTGATTGAACTCTACCCTGCGAAGACTAAGCAAATGCTGGGGGATAATTCTCAGCGTAAAAATTGGTCACCGAAACGATGTCTATCTTAGAAAATAAAAACGATCCTTCGATCCTACCTGCGGTTCTCAATTTAACTCCTGGTGCTCAATACGCCGCGACGGCTCGTGGGTTTCAGGGGATTCCCGGGATTGCTTGCGCGGCGAATGGGCGGTTGTGGGCGACCTGGTATGCGGGGGCTGAAACTGAGGGGCCGGATAATTACGTGGTGTTGGCCACGAGTGCAGATGACGGAGAAACGTGGTCGGATATCAAAGCGGTGATCGCGCCGGAGGGTGATGTGCGGGCATACGATTCTAATGTGTGGATCGATCCGCAAGGAAAGCTCTGGTGGTTTTATGCGCAGTCGTATCTTCATTGGGATGGACGCGCTGGAGTGTGGGCGGCCACGGCGGATGATCCGGAAAATGAAAACCCAACTTGGTCGAAGCCCCGTCGATTGGTGGACGGCATCATGATGAATAAACCCACGGTGCTCGCAAATGGCGATTGGCTGCTGCCGTCGTCGATTTGGGGACTGAAACCGACGGAGGGTTCGGTAAAACCCGAAGAAGAAGGCTCGCTGCCCAAACCCGGAGCGCGGGTCTATCGCACGCGCGATCACGGGAAGACTTTTGAATACGCGGGTAGGGTGACGGTTCCGAATCCCAGTGCGGATGAACACATGATCGTCGAGCGCAAGGATGGCTCATGGTGGATGTTGGTGCGTAATGCGGAAGGCATGGTCGAAAGCGTTTCAACTGATAATGGTAAGACTTGGTCGGAAGCCGTAAAATCGGGGATTCCCCATATCGTGGCACGGTTTTTCATCCGGCGGCTCAAATCTGGTAAACTCTTATTAGTGAAACATAATCCGTCGATGGATCGGGCGTGGCTCGCAGAGGCGGTGCTCACTGCCAATGCGCCGGAGCGCTCCCATCTTACGGCTTATTTGTCCGACGATGATGGGAAAACTTGGGCTGGTGGTCTTTTGCTAGACGAGCGCCAGCGGATTTCTTATCCGGATGGCGATCAGGCGAATGATGGCCGGATTTTTATCACCTACGATTTCGACCGTCGTGGGGCGCGCGAGATCCTGTTCGCGGTGTTTACTGAAGAGGATGTGCTCGCCGGAAAACCTGTATCGGATGCCGCGCGTTTGCGCGGCTTGATCAACAAGGTGGGGTGATCGCGGGCTTGTTGGGCACGCTCGTAGCTACACACGGGCAATGGGACCACCGAGGCGCTAAGCTATTTTGCTCAGCGAGTTTCCGGAGCAGGCCAAGGTTTGTTGTCGTTGAAGCGAAGTTTTTCTGCGGTGCGGTCGAGATAGGGCACGCCCTGAGTGAGCCAATCAGGAGCGGGCGCCCCACGTAGGTAGTGGTCGAAGTATTGCCACATGCGCTTGCTGAAATCTTTTAAATTGGCGCGTCGGCCGATGCCGTGGCCCTCGCCGTTGTAGTTGATTAGCCAGACGGGTTTTTCGTAGCGACGCAGCGCGAGATAATACTCCACGGCTTGCGTCCATGGCACGGCCCCATCGCGATCGTTGTGCAGAATCAGCAGCGGGGTTTGCACTTTGTTGGCGTGAAAGACAGGTGAGTTCTGGAGATACAGTTCTGGAGCTTCAGCGAGCGGTTGGCCGATGCGGCTTTGGCTTTGCTCGTATTGAAAAAGACGCGGTTGGCCGGAGGTCCAACGAATGCCGGCGTAGGCGCTGGTCATATTACTGACGATGGCTCCGGCTTCGGCGGCGCGGAAGCGATTCGTCTGCGTGATCACGTAAGACGCGGTATACCCGCCCCACGAAGAGCCTTGGATGCCGAGGGCGTCTTCATCGACGAAGCCTCGCGCAATCACGGTATCGAGTGCGGAGTTGACCGCATCGAGTGCGCTGGGGCCAGGTTCGCCGGTCGTGTAGGCGATGTCGGCCAGCATGACGAGGTAGCCGTTGCTGGTGTATAACGGGAAGCTGATGTTCGAGCTGTAAACCGGAGAAAAGAATTGGTGGACGATCCGTGAGAGGCGTTCGTAGGTGTAAACGATCAGCGGATACTTTTTGTGAGGATCGAAGTTGTCCGGTTTGTAGAGCGCGGTCTGGAGCGGCACTCCTTTCGAATTTTTGTAATCGATCAGCTCGGCGGTGCCCCAGAGGAAGGGCTTCAATTGCGCGCCGCCATCGGTGACTTTGCGCGGGGTGGTGAGGGTTGAATTAGTGATCCAAATATCGGGAAACTCATCGAAGCGCTGGGCGGTGAGCATCAGCGCATCAGCTCGTAATGCGCGTCCGGCATATCGATAATTTTTATCGCCCCACAGAAGCTTTTGCGGGGTGGCGTCGCTGCCGGGAATGAGCCGAAAGAAACCGGAGGCGCGTGTGGTCTCACTTTCGCCCCGGAGGATTAGGGGTTTGGTGAAATCGTTATGAGCTCGTGGCAGACCTTTTTCCTGAGCGGTGATTCGTTGCGCCCGATAGATGATCCGGTTTTCGCGTCCATGACCTCGCGTGAGGTTTGTCGGTGAACGTCCATCAATGAAGAGCTGCCAGATGTCGTAGCGATCATAGACGAGCACGGATTGGCTATCGTGATTCCAGCCGGCCCATCCGCTGTCGGACTTAGGTTCAGGTTTGTCGTGGAGTTCGCGGGAAACCGGAACTGGTAAACCAGAGGACAGGTTGCTCGATTGGTCGGTGGCCAGATCGAGGAGGTGCCAATGGTCGTGCTGGAAATACAGGGCATGGTTTCCGTTGGGAGAAAGGCGGAGGCTGGGCTTCCCTTCATCACCGGATTTGCCGCGGAGTTTTGCGATGACGAGTTTTCGTTCACCCGTGATCGCATCGATCGTATATACATCGCAATACGTGGCGTCGAAATCCCGTAGACGAAGGTAGGGTTGAAAATCGCAACCGAGCACATGGGTGCCGTTTTCAGAAATGATGACATCGGTTAGCTTCTCATCGGCCAATAGTGTGTAGCGTTTGGTCTTGAGATCGTAGAGTCCGCTGAAGGCGCGTTTCTTTTCTAAATTGGAGAGCACGGATTGGCGGGGCTGGATCAGTCCATCGTGGCCGCTCCAAATATCAGCGACGACAATATCGGTCGGATCCTTGGACGTGGGGGCGGGTTTGATCGCGGGCTGGGCGACCGCGATGATGAGTTTCTGATCATCGCGCGTGTAGCGAAGCGGTGCATGTTCACTTAACTGCATTTCACGTGGAAGTGCGGTCCAAGTCGAAGCGGGCACTGGGGTGACTTTGCGATTTCCGCGTTCCCAGAGGAAGAGTTGCCAAGAGGTTTTATCTTTAGGGCGACTCCCGATTGGTTTGCTAAGAAACGCGGCCTGAGTCTGCGCGTGATTCCAAGTGAGTTTGAGGTGTTGGCCCTTGCTGCGAAATAGGGTGCGTGGGTAGGAATCGGAGCCGGGCGAGTAAGCGTAGACACCGTTCTTGCGCGTCTTCGGTGAGGAAACGAGATAGAGTAGGGTGCGACCGTCGCGGGAGAATTCGTATTCGGTCACGTGGGAAAAACGTCGTTCTTTCTTGGTCTCCAAATTGCGCAGAACCAAAGTGCTGCCGATGGCGTAACTGGCGTTGCGATCACGCGGATCGGGCGGTAGTTGGTAAGCGATCCAATTGGCGTTGCGCGTGGGCACTTGCACAGATTTCACCTGCGGAACGAAGTCAGACTTTCCGTTAGAAAGCGTGGTGATGGCGAGTGTGCGGCTAAACTTGGGGTTATGCTTCCGGCTGGCCTTGCGAAGATTTGCGAGGGTCTCAAGCGCAGGAAACGTGGTGCTGATCAGATACCGGTTATCGTCAGTGAAAATGAGACCTGGGGTTTGCGGTTGGTCGCGTTTTTCATCCGGGTGGGTGAGGCGTGGAAAAGGTAGCGGTGGGATCGCTCCGGCGGGAACGGGGATTTCGCGAGCAGTCGGCAGATGGCGCACGATGATCTCACCATCGCCGTGCTGCGGAAAGGCACCATAGGCGAGCCACTTGCCACTGGGCGACATCGTGGTCGCAGAAAAATTAACCCATCCGTCGATGTCGGAGGAGTTCAGGGCGCGTTTAGCCTCTTGGCTAAAAACAGAACACAACCCGATACCGAAAAATATTACGAATAAGACAGCGCGGAAAAAAACGGACATAAACAGACGGCGTTGGGGAAACTCCGCACAGCATGCTCAAACGCAGGAATCGCTCAAGCTTCAGGGATAAATTTTACTCGGTTGGCTTCATCTCAAAGATGAAGGATTCGGCTTCGCTGATGGATTTTTCCATATCGCGAATCAGGGTGGCGGTGTCGCCTTGGACTTCGCAGCTGGTGCCGTCGAGTGGCTCTGCGCCTGAGCGCTGAGATTATGTTTAAGGGGAAGAACGCTTGATCGCGAAAGGGGGCGAGGATGGGCTCCATCCGAGACGAGGTTCGTTACCTGACGATCATCAGGTCGCGTCGGATTCGAGCGAAGCAATGATTTCGCGGGCAGTCTTTGCATCCTCCTCCTCCACCTGCACGCGCACACCGCGACCGGCGAAGAGGTAAGGGGGCGCGTTCTGGGCGGTGAACTCGTCGGGCACAAAGGCCTCGATCCCGTTGCCGGCCAACATCGATTTCAACAGCAGGGCTTCATCTACATTAGAACATTCGGAGACGGTGATCATACGTGTAACAAAGCGGGGTTTCCGAAAATAGCGAACGGAGGTTTGAGGCCGGGTGTTAATTGGAAATGTAGGGCGGTGATTCCGCTCCCCGCCTTGGGAGTCTTTGGTTATTCGATCGCGGGGTTCGGAGACCTAGCCCTACAGTCGGCAGTTTGGCCCGCAATACGTGCCAAACTCTTCAGCGCACCTTCGCGCAGACGATACAGTCGCGTGGTTCGGGACTGATGTTGGCCGCGATGTGAAATCGGCGAAATACACCGTCGTAGTCAACGAGCGCAAGTCGCCGCGCGACTACTACGATACCGACGATGAATAGGGCCCCTGAATGAAAATTGAACTGTCATTGCGAGGAGCATCGCGACGTGGCAATCCACGAAAATGCAGCGTGCGCAAATGGCTCGGTGTGGATTGCCGCGTCGGCACCGCCGCGCGGGGCCACCTCGCAATGACATCCAGGCGCGGTCGGTCGGTTGCGCTTCATGTGGCTGCGCCGCTCGCGCCTATTCAATCGGCGCGCCCTGCGGTCACGCCCTACCTGCTCTTCGATTTCGGTGTTGTGAACCGTCTCAGCCCGGCGTTGGCCATGCGTTGCGCGACCAAAAACAAAAAGGCGGGGCTATGAAGCCCCGCCTTTTTGTTTCAGTGTCAGACTGCTGGTTTAAGCGCGGCGGCGGCGAATCGCTACGAATCCAAAGACCGCGAGACCGGCTAGAGCGGCGTAGGTAGAGGGCTCGGGCACGGCTGCTTGTCCGGCTACGCCCACTTGAGAGGGACCGTAAACGAAGAAACTGGTCGGCAGGGGAATGGCGTTACCAGGATAAAATGTTGTAATGGCCACCAGATAATTGGTTCCAGCCGTCAGGCTCTGGCCGGTGATCAAGGGGTTGTTGATCCCACTTAAATACTCTCCGGTGTTAATGAGACTTATGCCGTTAAAGCTAGTTTGACCCCCATCGTCATTCAGGGCGATTGCTCCGGATGAAGGATCGCTAGGAAAACCGGTTACACCCGAGTAGAGAATCATCACGGGATCGTCGCTGGCCGTCTGGACACCCAATTGAATAAGTGCCGGACACCGTGGGGGTGAAGAATTGCCAAGCGTAGTTGTATGTATCTGTCCCCGAGGTGGATAATGCGAGTATTTCCCTCAGACCGGATTCCAATATCGAACGACCCCGTATTAGTCGAGTCGCCTGGGATGGTGAAGGTGGTAAAGACCTAGGCAGAGAGGCTCGAAATGCCGAGCGACAGAGCGATGAGTAAGGCACGAAGTTTCATGAATGTTTTCATAGTTCGGAAAGTGGGGTGTGTTATGAATGTGAACGCGGGTGCGGCGTTCAGGGGTTAAATCTGGTTAGACCATGTAGACTACGTATCCTACTGGGCAACAGGAAATAAATAGCCTGAATGGGATGTGCTTATAGTCTATTTATACCGATTCGCTCAGCCCAACGTTTGCCATGCGTTGGTCTTCATCGACTCGCCGATGGCGGTGAGCACGCTTTGGGCGTGCACGCCGTCGGCAAAAGTCGGGAAGTCGACCGGTTTACCTCTTAGGGTTTGGGCGATGCCAGCGGGCGTCACGGGCGGGTTGGTTGTGATGAAGCCGGTGGGCACTTTCATCTTGGGCAGATCCGTCACCCAGGCGGCATAGCGGGTGACGGTTTTGCCGGCGTAGAGCCAGATGTCTTCGGGAAAATCGGAACGAATGGCGAGGGTGCCACTTTCGCCGGAGATCTCGATGCGGAAGAAATTACCAAAACCGGGCGCGACCTGAGAAGTTTCGAAAGTCGAGATCACTCCGCCGTCGAGTTCACTGAGCCAGGCGGCATTGGTATCGGTGGTGACGGGGCGAAGTTTTCCCTCCGCATCGGCCTTTTCCTTAATCAAAGTCTGCGCGGTGCCGACGACGCGTTGATAATCGAGACCGCTCACGAAGCGCACGCCATCGATCATGTGCACGCCGAGATCGCCCAGTGCACCGAATCCGGCGATGTCTACATTATTGCGCCACGCATAAGGAGTGGCGGGAGCACCGAGAAAGCTCTGCAGATAAACACACTGCACGCGGAGGAGCTTACCGAGTTCGCCTTCGGCGATCAGTTCGCGCGCGTAGCGGAACGAGGCGAGGTTGCGGTAGGAGAAATTGATTCCGCCCAGCTTGCCCGCTTCAGCGCGAGCGGCTTCCATTTGCTGCGCTTCGTCGAGGGTCATTGCCATCGGCTTTTCGCAGACGACATTGGCGCCGTGTTTGAGCGCGAGGATCGAGAGCGCGGCGTGAAATTTGTTCGGGGTGCAGATCGAAACGAGATCGGGCTTGGTCTCGATCAGCATCTTTTCCGGATCATTAAATTTGGGCGCCGATTCATAGGCTCCCAGATCGCGCCATTTCGCGAAGTCTACCGGATCACTCATGCCAACCAGGGTGACATCGGGTTGGGTAGCGATAGCACTCAAATGAGTGCCAGAGATATTGCCGGCGCCGATCACGGCGTAACGAAGTGGAGTCGTAGTCATAGGTAATCTGGAGAGAGTTGAAAAACTGGGGATTTGTTTAGCCCGCCTATGCCAGAAAAAGATTCTTTTTTGGCGGTGAAATAACCGGCTTAGGGTTGTTTGATCTGCTTGCGCACAGATGCGGTCCAGGTAATCAGCGAATTGACTTCGCCAGGCGTTAAATGGGCCTCGGAATGTATAAGTCGGTAAGAAGGAAGAGGCATTTTATCTTCCTCTAATTCTTCGATAAGCTCTTCGAGTTTGTGGAGCTGGCGTTTGGTCGAATACGAGCCGAATTCCTCGAAGTTAAAGTGCTTCTTCCCTTCTTTGATATGATCATTGAGCCACCAGGCGGCGGGTTGCACGTGGGCATACCAAGGGTAGCGGGTATTATTCGTGTGGCAGTCATAGCAGGCCCGCTCGAAAATGGCTCTCACCTCGGTGGGGGGCGGATGTAGAATCATGAGGTGGTCGGGACCGGGAGCTTGGTCCGATAAATTTTTCCCCGGACGCACAAATTGGATGCCGATGAATATGGCTACGATAATGAGGAGGAAACGCTTCATGCTTACCGCAGAAATCTTGCGAGGTCGGGTGGGGCTGGCAAGTCGCTTGCGTCACGCGGACAAACAAACAGCGTCATCATGTTATGAACCCCCTGCCCGTGCCTGCTGATTGTTTGTCCTGCGGTGCTTGTTGCTTCTCGCAACTCCCCACCTATGTGCGGGTGACCGGTGAAGATTGGTCGCGATTGGCTGACCGAGCGGAAAGAGTCGCACATTTTATAGGATCACGGGCCTACATGAAGATGGCGGCGGGGCATTGCGCGGCTCTGGCGGTGCGCGAGGGAGGGAAGGGCCGCGAGTATTACTGCACTGTTTACGAGCAGCGGCCGCAGATCTGCCGCGATCTCGCGCGAGGTTCGCCGCAATGCGAAGCGGAGTTGGAGCAGAAAGCTACCCGAGCTGCGGCGGCGGGATTATCTTAATAAAAAAATCCTGTTCTACTTGGCGTGCACTAACTCTACGTTATACATTCTCCACATATATCTCATGCCTGCGCGTAAAACAAAATCCCCTTTGGAGGTCAAACTCCTGCCTCCCTTCACCAAACTCATGGCCGCCAATCGTGGCGAGATCGCCGTGCGCATCTTCAGGGCTGGCACCGAACTGGGGCTGCGCACCGTCGCGGTTTACGCTGAGGAGGATCGTTTCTGCATCCACCGCTACAAGGCCGATGAAGGTTATCAAGTCGGTCATGGCTTAGGCCCCGTTGCGGCCTATCTCGATATCCCCAGCATCATCGATACGGCGAAAGAGAAGGGCGTGAATGTTATTCATCCGGGCTACGGTTTCCTTTCGGAAAACGCTGAGTTTGCTCGCGCCTGTGATAAAGCTGGGATCGCATTTGTGGGACCTCGGGCGGACTTACTCGAAATGATGGGCGATAAAACCGCTGCTCGGGCTCTCGCCAAGAAAATCAATGTGCCCGTATTACCCGGCACCGAAGATGCCGTCACGGATCGCAAGGCGGCAATGAAAGCCGCGAAGGAAATCGGATTTCCCCTCATTATTAAAGCGGCCTTCGGCGGCGGTGGTCGTGGCATGCGGATCGTCAAAAAGCCCGAAGATCTCGAATCGCTCCTAGATGAAGCTCAGGGCGAAGCGGAACGCGCGTTTGGCAACCCAGCGGTCTTCCTCGAAAAATACATCGGCCGCGCCAAGCACATCGAAGTGCAGATCGTCGGAGATAAGCACGGCAACGTGATTCATCTCCACGAACGCGATTGTTCCGTGCAGCGTCGCCACCAGAAGGTGATCGAGGTCGCTCCGAGTTTCGGGCTGCCACGCGAAGTCGTGAGTGAGCTCTGCGAAGCAGCGGCCCGCATGGCGCGCGAGATCAAATATGACAACGCCGGCACCGTAGAGTTTCTTTACGATCTCGAGCGTCACGAATGGTTCTTCATTGAGATGAACCCGCGTATTCAGGTCGAGCATACGGTCACCGAAATCGTGACTGGTCTTGATATCGTTCGCGCTCAGGTGCTCATTGCGCAGGGCCACTCCATCCACTCACCTGAAATAGGGATGCCGCAACAAGCAGACGTGCCTTGCAACGGATACGCGATCCAAAGCCGCATCACCACGGAAGATCCCGCCAATGGTTTTGTGCCCGATTACGGGCGCATTATCGCTTATCGTTCCGCGGGCGGGATGGGCGTGCGATTGGATGGAGGGATGGGATTTGCCGGTGCGGTCATCACGCCGTTTTACGACTCGATGCTCGTGAAGGTTACGACCAGTGGGCAGACCTACGAACTCGCCATGGCCCGTGCTCATCGCGCACTCAGCGAGTTTCGGATTCGAGGCGTGAAGACGAATATTCCGTTTATCGAAAATGTGATCGCGCATCCCCTTTTCCGGAGCGGACAAGCGACGACGACGCTAATCGATACGACCCCAGAACTATTCAATTTCAAGCCACGCCGTGACCGCGCGTCTAAGTTGCTCAGCTTCTTGGGCAACGTAATCGTGAACGGCAACCCGCACTCCAAAGGGTATAAGCCGGACGGCGTCTTGCCTGTGGCGGTCTCACCGAGCGTTAATGATCACAGCACGCCGCCGGATGGCTCGCGCCAGTTGTTGCTCAAGCTCGGAGCGAAAAAATTCGCCGAATGGACGCTCAAGCAAAAGCGTCTACTCGTCACCGATACGACGTTCCGCGATGCGCACCAATCGCTCCTAGCCACTCGCGTGCGCAGCTACGATATGCTCGCGTGTGCCGGCCACCTCGCGCGACGTGCGCCCGAGCTCTACTCACTTGAAATGTGGGGCGGCGCAACCTTCGACACGGCGATGCGTTTCCTCTACGAGGATCCGTGGGAGCGCCTACGCGATCTCCGTGAGCGCGTGCCGAATATCTGTTTCCAGATGCTTTTCCGCGGTTCGAATGCCGTCGGCTATTCGAATTATCCCGATGCCGTTGTGGCTGGGTTTGTGAAACATGCTGCGGCCAGCGGCATGGATATCTTCCGCATCTTTGATTCGCTCAACTATCTTCCGAATCTGCGCGTAGCGATGGAAGCCGTGCAAGACACGCACGCGATTTGCGAAGGAACGCTGTGTTATGCCGGTGATATTCTCGATGAGAAGCGCGATAAGTTTTCGCTAAAGTATTATGTGCGCATGGCGAAGGAGCTCGAAAAAATGGGTGCCCACATGATCGCGATTAAGGACATGGCGGGTCTCTGCCGACCTTACGCGGCCCATAAGCTCGTGAAGACGCTCAAAGACGAAGTGGGTGTGCCGATTCACTTCCACACGCATGATACGAGCGGCATCAATTCAAGCTCGATTCTTCGCGCCTGCGACGCGGGTGTGGATGTGGTCGATCTCGCGATCGCTTCGATGTCAGGCAGCACCGCTCAACCTAATCTCAACTCGATCGTTGCTGCGCTTCAGCACACGCCGCGTGACACGAAATTGGATCTCGAGCAGCTCGATATTTACTCCGATTATTGGGAACAGGTTCGCAACTTTTACGCGCCATTCGATACGGCACCGAAGACCGGTAGCGCCGAAGTCTATCTTCACGAGATGCCTGGTGGACAATTCACCAATCTCAAGGAGCAAGCCGGCTCGATGGGGGTTGGGCATCGTTGGCCAGAGATCGCGCGCAATTACGCTGAGGTGAATCAACTCTTTGGCGATATTGTGAAAGTCACGCCTTCGTCGAAGGTCGTGGGCGACATGGCGCTCTTCCTCTTCTCGCGCGGTATCCATCCCGCCGATGTGGTTAATCTGCCCGCTGGCGATACGCCTTATCCTGAGAGTGTGATCGACATGCTCAGTGGTGGACTGGGTTGGCCCGATGGGGGTTGGCCGGTTGATGTTTGGCGAGCGGTGCTCGGACCTAAAAAGTTCCGCGCTGCTCAAGCCAAATATCGTGCGGCGCTCGTGGCGGAGAAGAAATTCCAAGCCAAGAAGGGCCAGACCGCTAAAAAGGTAAGCCCTGCTGCGCTGAATAAGCTGCGCCAAGAACTCGCCACGAAACTCCGTCGCGAGCCCACCGATGATGAGCTCTATTCGCACATCATGTATCCGCAGGTGTTTGCCGATTACTCGAAACACCAACGCGAATACGGCAAAGTCGCAGTCCTGCCGACGCCCGCTTATTTCTACGGTCTTAATCCTCGCGAAGAAATTTCGGTTGAGATCGAAGAGGGTAAAGTTCTCATCATTCAGCTCATCAACGTGAGCGAGCCCGACAAGGACGGACGTCGCGCCGTGAATTATGAACTCAACGGCATCGCCCGTCAGGTTCTGATTCTCGATAAGGGAGTCACGGCCGAAAACGTGGCGCGGGTGAAAGCCGATCTTGCCGATCCGCTTCAAGTCGCTGCGCCGATCCCCGGATTGATCGTGACTGTGTCCGCATCAGTTGGGGCCAAATTGAAGAAAGGCGACCGCCTCTTCATGATGGAAGCGATGAAGATGCAGACCTCGATCTATGCCGCCGCCGATGGGGTGGTGGACGAAATATTTGCGGTGGTGGGCGACACCGTCGAATCGAAGGATCTCGTCGTAAAAATGCGCGCCTAAGGACTGAGCGTTCGCCAACAATCTTCGCTCTAACGCCCAATTCATCGCAGCGACGATTGGGCGTTTTTTTATTTCTGAGAATCACGCACCCGCTGGCAATTTTGAGGTGAGTAGTCAGAGTGCGGGATGATTCCGTTTTCGATTCTTGATCTTTCGCCGATTCGGCAGGGAGGCAGTGCGGGTGAGGCGTTGCAGCATTCGCTGGGACTGGCGCAGTTGGCCGAGCGGTTGAACTACCAACGTTATTGGGTAGCTGAGCATCACAACATGCCGGGGATCGCGAGTGCGGCGACGGCGGTGGTGATCAGTCATCTCGCGGCGGGCACGGAAACGATTCGCGTGGGCTCGGGCGGCGTGATGCTGCCGAATCACGCACCGCTGGTGATCGCGGAACAGTTCGGCACGCTGAATGCCCTATTTCCGGGGCGGATCGATTTGGGATTGGGACGTGCTCCGGGCACGGATCAATTGACGTCGCGTGCGCTGCGTCGGGGAAAGGCGGACAGTGCTGAAACATTCCCTCAGGATGTCGCGGAGCTGCAGGGCTACTTCCGTGAAGCGCAACCCGGCCAAGCCGTGCAGGCGGTGCCGGGAGGAGGACAAGATGTGCCGATCTGGTTGCTCGGATCGAGTTTGTTTAGCGCGCAACTGGCCGCACAGATGGGATTGCCCTTCGCATTCGCATCACACTTTGCGCCGGATCAGCTGATGGAAGCGCTGGAGATTTACCGGCACAACTTCACGCCTTCAGGGGCCTTGGCGAAACCACACGCGATGGCCTGCATCGGCGTATACGCGGCGGATACGGATAGTCAGGCGGAAAAATTATTCACGTCGCTGCAGCAGAGTTTTCTCAACTTGAGGCGTGGCGTGCCGGGGCAATTGCCGCCGCCGGTAGACGACATGAGCCAACTTTGGTCGCTGCTCGAATCGCGGATGGTGGGCCATGCGTTTCACGAATCGGTGGTGGGATCGCCCGCTACAGTGAAGAGCGGATTGGAAGCGTTTCTGAAGCGCACGGGCGTGGACGAGGTGATGTTGACCTCGGCAATCTTCGATCCGACGGCGCGTCATCATTCGTTGGAGCTCATCGCGCAGGTGCGGGATGGGATGGTTTGAGGGTTGGTGTAGGGAGGGATCGCTGATCCCGCCTTGTAAGTCTTTGGATACTCGAAAGGCGGGATCAGCGATCCAGCCCTACATTGAATCGAATCGACGTCGCGCCCTACCTTTTGTCCGATGGGGTTGCACCGTTCATAAGGCCTGGCATGATTGAAAGCTTGAAAACCGAAAATCCATTTCGTCGCGTTGCCCGTTATCTTCTCCGCTATCGTGGGCTGTTTATCCTAACACTGTCTTTAGCGGTGGGGAGCACCCTATTTCTGGTAGCGATCCCGCAGGTGATAAAATGGATCGTCGATTCAGTGATCGGCGAAGGGCGGCAGGATTTGCTTTTGTGGGGCGTCGCGGCCTTGACGGGCTGCTACTTTTTGCGCGATGCGTTTAACTCGCTGCGGATTCGGGTGAACAACACCTTGGAGCAACGTGTGCTGGTCGATCTGCGCGGAGACCTGCATTCACGACTGCTGCAATTGCCAGTGGGGTATTACGATCAACGGCAGACTGGGGAGATCGCTTCGCGGGTGATCGAGGATGTGCAAAACGTCGAACGGGCGCTGCTCGATGGCACGGAACAAGGCACCGTCAGCCTGCTCACCCTGATGGGTATTAGCACGATTCTGTTTGTGCAGCAGCCGATGTTGGCGGCACTGGTGCTCGCGCCTCTGCCTATCGTATTTTTTCTCGGGCGCATGCATTTTAAGGCGGGGCGGGTCTTATGGAAAAACACCCGCGAGGCGGCCGGTTCGCTGAATGGTCTGTTGATGGAAAACATTTCCGGGCACCGGTTGATCAGTTCCTTTGCCCTAGAGGATCGCGAACGCGGACGTTTCCGCGAGGCGGCGCACAAGCTGCGGGATACCACGCTCAAGGCGATGTATCGGTGGTCGTTGCACGGACCCGGCACCAATTTTCTCACGAGCTTGGGGGCAGTGGCAGTGATGGGAGTGGGTGGTTCATTGCTCATGAAAAGTCAGGCCACGGGTGGAGATTTCTCGCTGGGGGATTTTATCAGTTTCTTTGCTTACTGTTCGTTGGTTTACGAACCGGTAAGTCGGCTCAATCAACTCAACCAATTACTGTCGGCGGCCCGCGCCTCGAGTGATCGGGTATTTGAGATCTTGGATCATCCCGTGGAAATCGCTTCTCCGGCCGAGCCAAAATCGTTTCCGCAAGGCGTGCCAGAAATCCGTTACGAGAATGTCAGTTATAGCTATCCGGGAAGGCCGGCGGTGCTGAAGGATTTCTCGCTGACCTTACCGAGAGGAAAAGTCACGGCACTGGTCGGACATACCGGCGCGGGCAAGACTACCTTAGCTAATCTTTTGCTGCGCTACTACGATGTCACCGGCGGCCGGGTCACGCTGGAGGGCGTGGATGTGAGGGATTTGGACTTGGGCGATCTGCGACAACAGATCGGGCTGGTGGCGCAGGAACCCTTTTTGTTCAACGGCTCCGTTGCGGACAACATGCTGTTGGCCCAACCGGAAGCGAGCGAGAGCGAGATGATCGCGGCATTGGAAGCGGCGGCGGCCTGGGAGTTTGTTGAGAAGCTACCCGAGGGTATGAATACGCAGATCGGCGAGCGAGGTGTGCGGCTTTCTCAGGGAGAAAAACAACGTCTGACCATCGCCCGCGTTATCCTGCGCAATCCGCCGCTGGTCATTCTTGATGAAGCGACGGCGAGTGTGGATACCATCACCGAAAACGCCATTCAGGCGGCACTCGACAACTTGGTGCAGGAACGCACGACGCTCGTGATCGCTCACCGCTTGTCGACGGTGCGCCGCGCCGATCAGATCGTCGTGCTCTCGCATGGTAAGATCGTGGAAAAGGGAGCGCATGATGAACTCATCGCGAAGGATGGAGCCTACGCCAGACTCTGGCGGGCCCAAGCGCAGGCCGATCAGCACACGTTTGAAACGTTGAGCGAATTGTGACCGCGTGTCGCGCGGGATGTTTGCAGGGTGGGGATTCCGCTCCCCGCCATCGATTAACCAAAGACTTACAAGACGGGGTTCGGAGGCCTCGCCCTACAACCGACTTGTGAACACGCCGGCTACTCTCTCACGCTCGTAGCTACACTGAGTGAGAGTTATTTCGCGTCCGCGGCTTCGCTGATGAGACCGGCGATTTCTGGAGAGAGGTCGAGTTGGCAGGCGAGGTCCTGCGCTTTGGAGCTGAGCTTTCGCCAGGTCTTTTTAAGAATATCGACAAATTTCTCGCGCGGGTATTCCGCGTGTTGAGCCGCGAAGGCTCCAATCTCTTTTTCCAAAAACACAAGCACAGCCGCATCTTCAAGCGCCTGTGTGCCGGGATTGGTTTTGAGGCCATTTTTGGAAACCCAGGTCGCGACATCACCGGCTTCTTCTGAGGAAACACCCGCCGCGACGAGTAGCTCGCGCGCACGCTCCGATTGCTTCACGTAGAGACCTCGCCGCCATTTGAGGTAGCCGGGCTTGTCCATCGGATAGGTGTCGCGCGGCACGGACCAGCGTTCGAGATGTTGGCAACGTGCGGCGAGACGGAGCAACGGCGTGGCATCGTCCACGAGCTTGGCGACCCAGGCTTCCATGTGCTCCGCATAGACGAGTTCGGCGGGTTGGCCGTCGGTAGTGTGTTTTGGATCGGCGGAGTGTGCGGCGTCGATGGCGGCACGTGCTTGGTCGTAAGGACTCATAAATTTACGGAATACAATTTAACCACGAATGCACGCTAATCGGCGCGAATGGAAACGGCGAAAATCAGCTGGCTTCTTCGGGGGTCCAGCGGATCAGCGGCTGATCGCCTTTGACGTAGAGTGGATGGCGGGGATGCCCAGCCTTGGTCGTGCCGAGGCACCATAGTTTGTGACCTGAGAGGAGTTTAGCGACGGCGATCGCGCGGTCCTGATGGACTCCGTGCGCGCCCCAGGCGGCGACGACCCTATCGCAGCGGTCGGCGGCATCGAGCAGGGCTTGGTCATTCGCGGGTCCATTGGGATCCCGGGTGCTGATCATCTCTTTCGGATCGGTGGCGCGGAAGCCGAAGATATTGGTCATCAGAAACCCATCGAAGCCCTCGCGCTCAGAAAACCCCCGGATACGCGTGAGCGTGGGATCGAGTTTCTGTTCGTCGGCCGTGCTCGGATTGAGACCGATCCACATGATCAACTTGTCGCCGAGCAGCGGGTTGATCTGATGCAGCAACGTGTAGCGGTGCCGCCGGTCGGGCGAGAAGTGACAGTCGTTTTCCAAGCCTATATTCGATTAATGAGAGAGCCTTATTACTCAAGAAGACATCTTGTGCTAAGGTGTGTTCTTAAGTCTCTCAGCCCCACCTCTATTCGACTTGCTGATCTTTCGGTCGATCGCAATTATTACCCCATGGCTTTGGAACTCTGTGATTACCCCCATCTGGCGCGTAAAGCGGTGAGAACCTTTTGGAGAACTCGGTCCAAAGCAGCCGCCAATCAAGTAAAGGCTGGCCGATCAGATGCAGGAACAAGAGGTCAGGTTACTAGTGGTAAGCATATGGATGGATTCGCCGATATGTTTGTTAAGGTCGCTGTAGCGAACGGGTTGAAGAAAGCGCAAATTTTCCAGAAAGGTTCGACGCTAATCCTGCCAGGATTCTTTAGACCTATTAAGAATTGGGATTTGGTGATCTTAAACGAAGGACGATTAGTCGCTGTTCTAGAGTTCAAATCGCAGGTCGGATCGATTGGAAATAATGCGAACAATCGAGCGGAAGAGGTGATTGGACTTGGGACGGATCTGTGGAAAGCATTTCGGGATGGGGCGTTTGGAGACAAGGTGTCTCCTCCGTTTGTAGGTTATCTTTTCCTGCTGGAGCAATCGCCCAAAACCATGATCAAAAGCAGTCCGAGAAAGGGTGCTTTTTGAACCCTTCCCCGAATTTAAGAATGTTTCTTATGCTGATCGGTATGACTTGCTTTGTAGTAAACTGGTGAAGGAGCAGCTCTACTCTTCGGCTGGAGTGATCCTTTCAAAATCGGGATCGGGTGCCTATTCGGAGATCAGTCCTGACTCAGGGTTAAAGAACATGATATCGTCTTTTGCCGGACACATCGCAGCAGAAGTTTCCCGAGGATCGTAATATGGTTGGGCAACTATTCACTCCGACCTTTTCGAAAGAAGACTATTCAGTCGGTATCAGAACCGATGGAGAGTCCCATGGTGTGGTGATGACAAAACCTCACGTCGTGAGCCTGCTTCTGGACTTAGTAGGATATGACCCTAAAGAAGCCTTAGATCAATGCGCGCTGTTGGAGCCTTCGTGTGGTAAGGGAGCCTTCGTCGTGGCGGCAGCGAGGCGATTGATTGAATCGGCCAGGGCGAGGAATGTTGACCTAGAGACTCTGGGGTTAGCCGTGTTTGCGACCGACATTGATGAGGCTCATATTGAGGAAACCAAGGCTAACGTGTATGAGGCTTTGCTTAGCCTTGAAGTGCCGGAGCCGACGGTATCGTTGTTAGTGGAAAGTTGGATTAAATCAGCTGATTTTTTGCTCCACGATTTTGATGGCAGGACATACGATTTTGTCGTCGGAAATCCGCCTTACATCCGGATCGAGCAGCTTAGTCGGGCTTTGTTGAGTGAGTATCGCTGTCGCTATGAATCGATGAGTGACCGCGCCGATCTCTACGTTCCGTTTATTGAGCGATCACTGGAGCTGTTGAAACCCCATGGCCGCTTAACCTTTATCTGTGCTGATCGTTGGACTACGAATCGTTACGGGGCGAAATTGCGCCAATTGGTAACTGCGAGATATGCTCTCAAATCTTACGTGCAGCTTGACCATAACGCGGCATTTGAAACGGAAGTAAGTGCTTATCCATCGATTTTCACGATCGGTAACGATCAACAGGAAGAGGTTCGAGTTTTTCAACTTGGCGATGCGACACCCGACCGAGCCAGAGAACTTTCTAACTCCATCAGGCAGGGACGAAATGGGGATCAGATGGCAACGGTTTACGAGGAGTGGTTTCAAAACGATGAGCCTTGGATCATGATTGGGCCTAATTTTCTGGAGGCATTACGTTCATTGGAGTCTCGGTTCGGACTGATTGAAGAACATGGTGATACGCGTATCCGTATCGGGATCGCCACGGGAGCTGATAAGATCTATATTGTGGATCGTGATGCCGAGATAGAAGGGAGTCGCCTTGTGACGCTGTTGCAGCGAAACGACATTCAAAAAGGCCGCCTACACGCTCCAGAAAAGTGCGTGATCAATACCTCAGTAGACTCTGGCGCTACGATAGCACTGGACGAGTATCCGCGTTTGAAGGCTTATTTTGAAAGCAATAAAGCGCTTATTAGAAAGCGCCATGTTGCGACGAAGGATCCCGAGCGGTGGTTTAGAACGATTGATCGCCTTCACCGAGATCTCGTAGGTGAACCCAAATTAATCATTCCTGATATTGCTGGATCGACAGAGGTCTTTTTGGAAACGGGCAAAAGTTACCCTCACCACAATTTGTATTTTATTACATCAAAATCATGGGATCTGGAGGTTCTCGGAGGATTACTTAGTTCTCAGGTGGCACTGTTTTTCGTATGGTCATACGCAATAAAAATGCGCGGTGGTTACCTTCGATTTCAGGCACAATATTTGCGGAAGATTAGACTGCCAGAGCCTGATAGTTTGCCTGAAAAACTAAAGACGGAGATCGCAAAAGCCTTTTGTGACAGGGATTTCATTTCACTAGATCGCCTCGCTTTGCAGGCGTATGGAATCGAGACACTCCCGGATTTTCCGTTTAAGGACACGCGTTACTGATCCTCGAACAGTTGTCCGCGATAAATCGTGGCCGATTGTTTGAACCAGCGGGGATTGGAGTTACCGCTGTGGTAATGGTTTCACGTATCTTGGGTTTGTTTCTTTTGGTCGCGGCTACTTCTGCCTTTGCGGCGGGTATTCGTTTGGAAGGCGTTACTTATCCTTATCCCGAGCAAACCTATGCGTTTGAGAGCGAACAGCAGACGTTGGAGATGATTTACATGGATGTGCCGGCAGAGGGTGTAGAGCGAGGGGTGGCCTTATTGTTGCACGGTAAAAACTTTTCCGGTTCGTATTTTGACGAGACCGCAGCTGCGCTTAGCCGGGCGGGCTTCCGCGTGGTGATCCCCGATCAGATCGGCTTCGGCAAATCCACCAAGCCGGAGCACTACCACTATACGTTTCAACAATTGGCCGGAAACACACGTGATCTGCTGAACACCTTGGGGGTGGAGAAGGTGCATGTGTTGGGACATTCGATGGGTGGTATGCTGGCCACGCGCTTTGCGCTAATGTATCCGGAGGCGACGGCTTCGTTGACGCTGCTCAATCCGATCGGGCTCGAGGATTGGAAGGCGCTCGGCGTGCCGTATGAAACGGTGGATTATTGGTATGAGCGGGAGCTGGGAAAGACCGCTGCGAAGATTCGCGCGTATCAACTGAAATTCTACTACGACAACCAATGGCAGGCCGCCTACGATCCTTGGGTCGAGCAACTGGCGTCATTCGGCGAGAGCGCCGACTACCCGCGCATGGCCTGGAATCAGGCGCTGACCTACGATATGATTTTCACGCAGCCGGTTGTTTACGAATTTCCAAAGATCACCGCGCCTACGCTCCTGATCATCGGCCAACGCGATCGCACTGCGCTCAACAAGGGGAAGGCACCCGCTGAGACGCGGGATTCACTCGGTGATTATCCGAAGCTCGGTCGGGCGGCCGCGAACGCGATTACCGGTGCCGAGTTGATCGAGCTGGATGACGTGGGGCATCTGCCACACATCGAAACCTTTGATCGCTTCATCAAACCGTATGTGGACTTTCTGAAACGGCAGACGGATTGATTCGCGTAATTTGCATTGATTGTAGCTGGCCTCACTGAGGCCGGATCGGCTTCGATCTCAGAGCGATGATGACCAACAGCCGGGGGCATCCTCCTTCGGCTAAAAGCGACGGAGGACAAGCCCTCCCTAGCTACAGGTCCTTCCCAGCTACACGGCGGATTTCTCTAGTTGGGGCGGCCAGCCAGCTTCCGAAATATATTCGTCTAGATTTTTAGGACGGTATTTAGCGTCCTGATCCCAGCGTTGTTTCACGGATTCATGGATGAGCACGTCGCCTTTGCCGTGGTCGATACCGCGATAGAATTTCGTCTTCACGCGATAAAAGCTGCGGCGGGAGTTGTGCAGTTGGGCGAGCGGATTGGTGTTTAGTCCGGACTTAAGATGAGGCTCGATCGCGAGGCCGCTGGATTTGGCTTCACCCATCATCCACTGGAGCGGGGTATCGGAAAGCGCGGAGCCATCCTGATCGGGAGCGTAGCTTCCGCCGACATTGCTGTGGGCTCCCGTAAACCAGACTTGGCGAATATCCACGTCGGGCTTGGGTTCCCAAACTGTGGGCTCGAAGTCGCGTCGTAGTTCGTCGATCGCCATCGCGTGTCGCGCGACGCCGACGTTACTGCCGATCTTCGTGTCGTAAAATTCGTCCTTATCGTCAAAGAGTCCGAGAAAGGAGATAGGAATGCCCATCGCTCCGACGGTATCCCAGACGCCGACGAAATGAACTTTGCGCGACGCATGAGAATGGGCGGCGCGAAACGCTTTCGATTTTTCACCGGCGGGAGCGTAGGCCGCGCTCGATTTCTTGTAATGCTCGAACGCCGCATTGATGAGATTCGCATCGGGTCGTTTGAGAATCCCCACGTTGTTAATCAAACCACAGAGACAACGAATAGTGTAGGCGCCGCGACTGAATCCGAAGAGATAGATTTCATCGCCCGTCGAATAGTTCTGCACGATGTAGCGGTAGTCATCGACGATGTTCTTGTTGAGGCCGCGTCCGGTGATACCGCCACTGACCTTCTTCTCATAGGAGCCGACGCCCCAATCGTAGAACACCTGTTGGGGCACGCCGTTGGGCGCGACGGGTTTAATCGCACGGCCCAGTTTGAGGACGTTGGTCGGAAAGTCTTTCTCGAGATCCTCTTCGGGGCGGTTCCACGTGCCATCGGCACAAATCACAATGCGTTTTTTCATATCGTTTTATGGGTGTAGGGCTGTGAAACGAAGTGAACTGCAGGATGGAAACGCTCCTTAACCCTTCGTGTCCGGAGGGGGATTCTTCGCGGCCAATCGGGCGGCTGCTTTCTTCGTCAATTTCTTGGGCAGGCGAGTGCCGGGAATGATCTCGGGCGCTTCCTTCCGCCGATCAAACGCGTGGTAGCGTGTGTTAAATTTGTTGTCCTTGTCGGTCGGTAGATACTTTGGCCCCATGGACTCAGGTTGTGCATTAACACGCTGCGATCAATCGGAATTGATCCGGATCCGAGTTTAGGGAATGCTACGGCGATGACTCCCATTGCCACGCTGCGCACACCCTTTGCCGAAAAGTTTGGCGTGCCGCGTCAATCGGGGATCATCACGGCGGCGGAAGGGAGGGTGGAGTTTTTACCCGAATTTACCTCGCCGGATTTCGTGCGCGGGCTGGAGGCGTTTTCCCACGTGTGGCTGATCACAGGGTTTCATAAAAATCCGGCATGGGATGGCGCAGCCACGGTGCGACCACCACGACTCGGCGGCAACGAACGCGTAGGCGTGTTTGCCTCGCGCGCGCCGATGCGGCCCAACGGGCTGGGATTGTCTCTGGTGGAACTGCTCGCGATCGAGCCCGGTGTGTTGCGAGTAGGCGGGATCGACTGCGTGGATGGCACTCCCGTTTACGATATCAAACCTTACCTGCCTTATTGCGAAGCTAAGCCCGAGGCGCGCGCCGATTGGGCCGGATCGGCCCCGACCGTGCGATCAGCCGACGATGTTTTGGTGACCCCGGAAGTCGCGTCAATCTTACCGCCCGGAGTGCTGACGCTAGCCCAGCAAGTGCTGACGCTCGATCTGCAACCTGCGTATCAAAAAGACAAAACCACCACGCGCACTTACGGTGTGACCTTGGCCGGATGGAACCTGCGCTGGCAGTTCACTGAGACCGATCAGGTGGAAATTTTCGAAGCTACGAAGGTCGAGTGACGCTTAGTCAGTCTACTCTTCCAGTAACGTCATCAACGCTGTCTCGGTCACGAGGCGTTATTCCATGGAATCGCGTCTCACGGAGCGTGAAGGTTTGCTTTCGTTGTAGAGCATGGCGTAGCGCGCTACAGTATTTACCGAGAGCTTTGGTGGGTGGGTTCAGATCATGGGCTCGCAGAATTCTATCCCTTTGGATGAATTTGGATTAGGGGTTGATTCTAGAATTATTTAAGGATTGGTTTTTTTGACGGTGTATTCCGTCAGTCAAAATGAATAGTAAGTCTAAGAATGCTAAGTTCGGGTGGAGGACGTTCTTTGTATCTATGACCGGCTTGATCGGGATGCCCCTCATTCCTGAGATACTGATGTTCGTCAAAAACGACAGCGACCTTAGTAATTTCGCGCCGGTAGCCTACTACATTTTGATCGTATCATTCCTGCTGTTTACACCCGCGATGTGGCTTCCGGGAAAAGTGACACGAGGATGGGTGTTGTTACTCGGTGTGTTGACAGGAGGGGCTACGCTTACTGTGAGCTTTCAGGCTGTGACAATCGGAGCTCGTTGGGACCTGACGGCCCACTCTGCGCTGATGCAGACTTACCCTCGTCAGGTGTTTGAATTTGCCTCCTTCTTTGGACCAAATCCGGCTCTGCTTTGGTTGGTAGTTATATTAATGGTTTATGTAGGAGCGATGGTGGTGAACGCCCGTTCGGAAATACCGCCCCGGCGACTTGTCATGATCTGGACACTGGCGGGTTTGATCGTGAGTGGAATGGGAATCCATAACTTCGCTAAATATGGGCGGCACCTGTTTCACGAAGTGACTCTGTCTGATGGAGTAGGTTTGCCTCTGGTGGTGGTGTCCGAAAACAGTTTCCACCCGCTCGTGTTGGTCGGACTGACTCACTATAATTTTGCGTCAACCCATGATTTCTACTTGGAGGCGTATAGGAAGGCGGCGTTGAACCGGGAAGTGCTGATGGGCGCACAGGTAGTCGAAGGTTCCACGCCTCCCCGAGTCCTGCTGGTGGTGATCGGAGAATCAGCCGGACGGCGGCATTGGTCGCTCTACGGATACGAGCGTGAAACGACCCCGAAAATGGAGGAAATGGGGGACGAGCTTTTGGTGTTTTCCGATGTTATTTCCACCCAGGTCGGCACCCAAGAGTCTATTCGAGCCATCTTCAATGTGCCGAGCATCGCCCAGCCCGTTTTCCCTTTGTTTCAAGGTGCCGGATATAAAACGCATTGGTATTCAACCAAGCCTGATCAGGGGATTCACGATACGGAGATTTCTGCTATTGTGCAGTCCTGTGATTCCCGAATTTATCTAAATAACGAATTTGATGAGAATCTCGTCCGTTTGGTGGAAGAGGCGGTGTCATCTCCTGGCAAACACGTGATATTTCTAAATCTCTTCGGCAGCCATGTTCGCTATGGCGATAGGTATCCCGCTGAGCAGTCGTTCTTTTCAGGCGATACCGAGAAAGCCCGACTTCTGGCGGAATATGATAATAGTATTCGATACACCGATGCGGTGCTTTCCCGCCTGATAAAAATACTTAAATCACGAGCCGAGCCGAGTGCCTTTCTCTACGTGAGCGATCATGCCGAAGACGTCTATGATTCGACGCCCGACCAGTATCTATTCCGTAACGATAGTTTGGCTACGGATCCGATGTATGAGCTGCCGTTTATTATCTGGGTCTCAGCGGAGTATCGGCAGGCGAATCCCTCCTTGGTTCAGTCAATGATGGCGAACAAGAACAAAGGTTCTACGACGAACCAACTCTACCACAGTATGATCGATCTGGCGCGCTTGAGACACCCCGTTTACGAACCGAAGCAAAGCCTATTGGCACCTGAGTATGAAGAAGCCGAGCGGCGGGTGGGTGCGATGCAGCGGATTTACAGAAAAACTTCTGACTGAGTCTTTGGTAGGCTCAAGGACTTCGCTGTTGGGGCGCTGATCGTTTATGGCGCGACCCTCGCTGGCTGGAATCTGTGCTGGTGCTTCACCGAAGCCGATCAGGTGGAAAATTTTCGAAGCTACGAAGGTCGAGTGACGCAGGGGTGATCTTGGCGATTCTGCCCTTTAAGGAGCCGTTTTGGCCCCGAATTGCAGCGCACTCAAGTGGCGGTAAAGCCCATCGGGGCGGGACGAGAGCTCATCGTGCGTGCCGGATTCGACGACCCGACCATCATCGATCACCGCGATCCGGTCGACGTCGCGAATCGTCGCGAGGCGATGCGCGATTACAAAAGTCGTGCGGCCTTGCATGAGGTGGTCGAGCGCTTCCTGCACCAGTCGTTCGCTTTCGCTGTCGAGGGAGCTGGTGGCTTCGTCCAAAATGAGGATTGCGGGGTTTTTGAGGAGGGCGCGGGCAATGGCGATGCGCTGGCGCTGGCCGCCGGAGAGTTTGATGCCACGATCACCGACGAGGGTTTCGTAGCCTTCGGGAAAGGCGTTGATGAAGTCGTGCGCATTCGCTTGCCGTGCCGCCGCCTCGACCCCGGTGAGGTCCGCTCCGGGCCGGCCATAGGAGATATTTTCGAGGATGCTGCCGCCGAAGAGCACGACATCCTGCGGCACGAGGGCCATCTGGTTGCGCAGCCACGCGAGCGGGTAATCGCGGGCATCGCGACCGTCGATACGCAAGATGCCGGCTTCGGGATCGTAAAAGCGCAGCAGCAGCGCGGTAAGCGTGGACTTGCCCGCACCGCTGGGGCCGACCAGTGCGATCCGCTCGCCGGGCCGGGCCATCAGATCGATTTCGTGCAGGACGGTGATGTCCGGTCGGGAGGGATACCGAAAGCTCACGCGCTCGAAGGCCACTTCACCTCGCAGGCGAGTCGTGGGCGGAGTCTCCGTGGAGGCGCCTTCGTCCTCAATGGTTTCATGGAGGATTTCCCGCACCCGCTGGGTCGCGCCGACCGTTTTTTGAATCTGACTAAAGAGTTCGGCTGACTGGGCCATGGCCCCACCGACAAAGGTCGTGTAGAGCACAAAACGCGTCAGCTCGCCGCCCGTCAGGGCTCCCATCTGCAACTGGCGCGCGCCATACCAGAGCACGATGAGAATGCCGCCAAATAGCGCGGCGATGAAGAAGGCGACAAACACAGCTCGCCAACGCGCGGCCTTCAACGCGGCGGCGAGGGTCGCATGGTTAGCGGTGTCGTAGCGGCGCCGCTCAAAGGCTTCGTTGGCGAAGGATTTCACGCTGGCGATGGCTTGCAGGGTTTCTTCGACGATGGTCTGGCTATCGGCCAAACGGTCTTGCGTTTCCCGGGAAAAAGCTCTCAGCCGCCGACCAAAAAAGACCGCGGCCGCGATCAACAAGGGCAACGTGCCGAGCATCACAGCAGTGAGGGGCAGCGAAGTGGCTGCGATCAACACCAACCCTCCACTAAGGAAGACGCCTTGGCGGCAGAGCTGAGGGAGAGAATCAATGAGCGCGCCCTCGATCTGCGCAATATCGGTCGAAACGCGACTCGCCAGCTCGCCGACGCGACGCTGCCCAAAAAACGTCATCGGTAGGGCCAGCATCCGGGCATAAGTCGCGCTGCGGAGATCGGCCAACGCACTCTGTCCTACCCGGTTGAACGCTAAGGCACTGCTAAAAGAGCTCGCTGCTTGGAACAGAATAGACACCCCGAGAATCAGCGCGATTTGATTGAGGGTGAGCAGGCCCAGCCCGGGCACGGATGCTTGGCCATTATTCATGGCTGCGTCGATCAGCCCACCTGCGAGTAAGGGAAACAGCAGTCCCAGGGTGGCACTTGCAAAGAGCGAACCCATGCCGATAAAAAAGCGGCTCCGATAGGGTTTCACGTAGGTGGCCAGCGCCCAAGTTTCGCGCAGGCCATCCCGATTGAGCGCCGCTTTGGGCAACCGTTCGAGGGCATTTTCGGTATCGCTAGAGGAAGGACGAGCCATGGTAACCACGAAGTGAGACCTTTCGCCCACTAAGACAAGCAAGGGCGTTATTCCGTGCCACCTAATTTAGGGGCGCGGGCTTCATCGTGCTTCGCCACCGACGAAAATACGGCATCTTGAATTCGCTTTTACGCCAAAACTTTATCCATTGTTTCCCATGTCCAAGCCCGTCGCTTATTCCGTTAAAGCCTACTCCGCCGCCAGCGCGACCTCGCCGTTGGCCGCCAGCAACATCCAGCGTCGTGAGCCCACTGATCGCGACGTGCAGATCGAGATTCTCTTCTGTGGCGTCTGCCATTCCGACCTCCACTTCGTGCGTAACGAATGGGGCAACGGCCAGTATCCCGCCGTGCCCGGTCACGAGATCGTCGGTCGCGTGAAGAAGGTCGGCCCGAAGGTCACCAAATTTAAAGCCGGAGATATTGCGGGTGTAGGTTGCATGGTTGATGCCGATTTGAGCTGCCCGCATTGCCGCGCCGGCAATGAGCAATTTTCACCGTCGATGATCATGACCTACGGCTCGACTGATAAACACCTCGGCGGTCCGACCTTGGGTGGCTACTCCGAGGATATCGTGGTCGACGAGCATTTCGTCCTGCGTGTGCCGGAGAATCTCAAACTCGCCGGCGTCGCTCCACTGCTCTGCGCGGGCATCACTACTTATTCTCCTCTGCGCCACTGGAAAGTGGGTCCGGGGAAAAAGGTCGGGATCGTCGGCCTTGGTGGTCTTGGCCACATGGGGGTAAAATTTGCCCGCGCCTTCGGCGCACACGTCGTCGTCTTCACGACCTCGCCAAGCAAAAAAGACGATGCGATTCGTCTCGGTGCGCATGAAGTCATCGTTTCCCGCGATAAGGAAGAGATGGCTAAACATGCCGGCACCTTCGATTTTATCCTGGATGCCGTCTCGGCTGAGCACGATATCAACGAGCTTCTCGGCATGCTCGCTCCCGACGGCAATATGACCTTGGTCGGCGCTCCGGAAAAGCCCTTTCCCACTTCAGCCTTCGGCCTAATTTTTGGACGCAAGAGCCTTTCCGGTTCATTGATCGGTGGCATTGCGGAAACACAGGAGATGCTCGATTTCTGCGGAGAGCACAATATCACCTGCGATATCGAAATGATCCGGATGGATCAGATCAACGACGCCTACGAACGCATGCTCAAGAGCGATGTAAAATACCGCTTCGTCATCGACATGGCTACGCTCAAAGCCGAGTGAACGAGATCGCCGAGTTTCCGGATCTTGAGCGTAGATCATAGTAAAACTCCATCGCCGCAGCGAAAGAACCTCTGAATAATACCAGCCGGCGGAAAAGCGAAACGACGGTTTGTGTCTGGCAGGCCTCATGACTAGATTATCCCTGTGCCCCAAGCTGAAACCTCCTTGCCTCTTGTCGCGCTGAGCGGTGCCAGTGGTTTTGTGGGCTCTCATCTCCGCCGGACTTTGGGCAACTGCTGTCGTTTTCGTGCTCTTACACGGAGCCCCAGCGTCCTCGAGGCCAATCCATCCTCGTCCTCTACCGATTGGAGGCAGTGTGACCTTTACTCATTGCCTCAGCTGACTGAGGCGCTGCAAGGATGTGATATTGGGGTGTATTTGGTGCACTCAATGGCCCCGTCGAGCCGCCTCATGCAGGGGAATTTTGAAGACACCGATTTACTGCTGGCCGACAACTTCATCCGCGCTGCTGAGCATGCCGGACTGCGCCACGTCATTTATTTGAGCGGCCTGATGCCACCAGCAGACGAAGATCTTTCACCTCACCTGCGTTCGCGACGCGAGGTTGAGGTCGTGTTGCGAAGTCGATCGGTGCAAGTCACCGTGCTCCGGGCCGGCCTTATCTTTGGCGCGGGAGGTTCTTCGTTTACAATGCTGGTCAATCTCGTGCGTCGGTTGCCCCTCATGGTGTTGCCGGATTGGGCCAGCTCGCGCACGCAATCAATCGATGTGCAGGATATCTGTGAAGCCTTCCGACTCGTTATGAGTGAAGACCGTTTTGGCGGCGGCACTTACGACCTAGGCGGCCACCAACCGATGACCTACGGCGAATTGATTTACGCCACGGCCCGCGGCCTTGGTCGACGCGTGCACACGATCGACGTGCCTTTCAACCTCTTTACCGTGTCCCGACATTGGGTTGCTCTTTTCGGCGGTGTGCCGTTGGCCTTGGTCGGGCCATTGCAGGAAAGTCTGTGTCACGATTTGTCTGCTCAGGACAATCCGCTGCTCGATCGCTTGCGCCCGCAACTCGTGTCCCTGGAGGAGTCCCTGCGCCGTGCGGTCGACGCCAAAGGCTATCCCTTGCCAAACCCTCGGAGCACCACGCAACGGGCCGATCGCCAGAAGATCCGGCGAGAGAGTCGAGTGCGCTCCGTGCAACGCATGTCGCTCCCGACGGATTGGAATGCCGCCAAGGTATGCGACGCCTATGGCACGTGGCTCACCCGCCGCTTTGGTGGAATCATCAGTGCGACGCAGAATGCCGACGGTGAGCTGCACTTCCGGTTCGCGCACCGCTGGATCCTACTCGAACTCAAGCCCACGCCTCAGTCTCAACACAATGAGCGCCGTCGGGCGTATTATATCACCGGTGGGTTGCTCGCTCGACGCATCACGCCTCCCGGTCGCTTCGAGTTTCGGCTGTTTCCGGAAAATAAATGCATCATTGTCTCGATCATCGGCTTTGCCCCCGCTCTGCCTTGGTGGCTCTATGCCCGCACCCAGGCCGTCGTTCATCTCTGGGTGATGCGTGCCTTTGCCCGTCATCTCAGCCTATCGTGTTCCACTGGGTCAGGGAAAGAGATCAGACACAGGATCTAAATACCCGATTGTGCGATGTTGGTGCTATGCCACCTTGATCACGATTTCCCTAAGACCTCAACGTTGCTCGGTTTCCTCGCGGTGTTGGACGGCAGCGGAATGGTTGACTGTCCTTGCTTGGCGATCTGGGGATCATAGTCCTGCCGATTAGGTTCGTTCCTAAAAAACAAACGACCCGAACACGGCTCATGTTCGGGTCATCTTAAAGCAGGTCTGCTGCGAGTCGCTTACTTCTGAGATTTTTCTGGTTGCGGACTCGAATCTCGGAGGTAGCGCACGTAGTCGGACTCAGGACCGAGGAAGAGGGTGGTTTTACTCCCGATCGATCGGCTGTAACTTTCCAAGGAGCGGAAGAACGAGAAGAACTCCGGATCAGCCCCAAAAGCTTCGTTGTAAATCCGAGTAGCCTCGGCATCAGCCTCACCGCGAATCAGCTCTGCTTTGCGTTCGGCTTCGGAGGTGATTAGGGCGAGTTGGCGTTCCGTGATGCCGTCGATTTCGGCAGCCCGACCTTGTCCTTCAGATCGGAATTGTTCGGCGATGCGTTGGCGTTCGGCGATCATACGCTCGAACACGCGCTGCTGCACGGCTTCGACATAATCGATTCGTTTGATCCGGATATCGATCAATTCGATGCCAAGGTCTGGCATCAGCACGCTGGCTTTCGCCAAAATGGATTTCACCAATTCCTGGCGACCACTCGCGACCCGCTTCAGGAGGATCTCTTCATCGCCTGCGCTGACTGCTTGAGCGCGTTTGAGATCTTCCTCTGAAATCTCCCAGTCTTTCGACCGGACAATTTCCACCAGATCTGCTGCCGAAATATGATCACGCACCACGGAATCCAGGATGTCGTTCAACCGCATCGTGGCGCCGCGCTCGTTTTGCATACTCTTCAGGAACATGAGCGGGTCAATGATGCGCCAACGGGCCGTGGTATCGACCGAGATGAATTGTTCACCGCGGGTTGGAATTTGATTCGGATCTCCATCCCATGAGAGGAGTCGTTTATCGAAACGACGCACCTCTTGGATAAACGGCACCTTAAAATGCAAACCTGGCTCGGTAATCGGACCACCAACCGGCGCTCCGAGTTGGACGATGATCGCCTGCTCGGCTTCATCAATCGTGTAGGCAGATGAGGAGATGACGACTGCACCCACCACGAGCGCAATCACCAGACTAAGAATAGTTACATTTTGACGATTCATTTTCCACCTCCGATCGGCAACGAGGTGCCGGATTGACCAAGATTAAGTAACGGGATCGGCGAGCTGACGCCGTCTTCCATGATGTAAACTGGGCCCGCCTTTGGCAGCACCTGATCGATCATTTCCAAATACATGCGCTGCCGCGTGATCGCGGGAGCGTTTTGATACTCCGACAAGATCGCGGTGAAGCGTCCCGCTTCGCCGCGGGATCGGTTGACCCGTTCAGCCCGGTAGGCCTCGGCTCCAGCGATGATCTGCAAGGCCTGTCCTTCAGCGCGGGGAATCACTTGATTGCGGCGCTTTTCGGCTTCGTTGATCAGACGCTCTCGCTCCTGTTCGGCCTGATTGACTTCATTGAAAGCGGGTTTGACCGTTTCGGGCGGGGTCACGTCCTGCAATTCGATGGTGTTAATCTGCACTCCAATATTGAAGCTGTTAAGAAGCTCCTGCAACTCGACACGGGCCAGGGTCGCGACCTGCACGCGCTTTTCGGTCAACACATCGCTGCCGAGGCTATTGCCCACGATCCGACGCATCACGGCTTCGGAATTGTCGCGGATCGTTTGGATCGGATCACGCGCTTCGTGGAGAAATTTTGACGCATCTGCGATTTGGAACTGCACCACCCATTCGACGTCGATCACCTTGAGATCGCCGGTCAACATGAGTGATTCGCCACGGTGTTCACTGGTTTTCATGTATTGCGTGCGACCACCGGTGTTAACCGAGCGGAACCCGAACTCCTCTTTGAGGACTCGAGCCGTCGGCACAAGTTGAACGCGATCGATGCCAAATGGGATTTTGAAGTGAAAGCCCGGCTGTTTGATGTCGATGACGCTACCGAAGCGTTTAACCACGGCTTCCTCTTCAGGTTGCACCGTGTAAAAGCTGCTGAAGCCCCCAAACCCGAGAACCATGATGATCGGAATTAGGATCAGCGACTTCGCGTGTTGCAGTATCTCATCAAGAGAAGGGAGGCCGTTGCTTCCAGAGGAGGGGAAAGGGGAATTTGCCATAAATCAAAGAAGGTAACCCAAGGTTAATTGAGGGAAACCTACACTCTCTATCTTAAACCCTTTTCCTGACACGCAAGGAAAACACGGCGTTTTCCCTCCCCATGGAAAATCAGCCAGAATATGTAATGATCCGATCGGACCTATCGGACTGGGCCAGATTAGGTTCGAGGTGGGAGGCGAGGCGATTCCTCGAAGGCGCGTTGAATCCGGGCTTTCGACTAGGTCATGCGCTCATGAGCCGTTCGCTGATTTTTCCGAACAGGATCAATCCGCGAGAGTAATCGCGCCGAGACGTTGCTCGGTTTCCACGCGGTGATGGGCGGCGGCAGCCTGCTCGCGAGGATAGCTCCGATCGACAGGGGAGCAGACTTCGCCCTGTTCGATCATGGCCTTGAGCGCGCGGAGTTCTTCTGGCGTTTCCCCGGCAAAAGCGTAGGTCGCGGTCTTGTCTGTGAAATGTGACGTGAGCACTGAGCGGATCATATCGGAGAGCTTGGGGTTGGCCGTCAGATAGTGGCCCTTGGGTTTCAGGCATGCGATGTTACGCGCGTAGTTGTTACGTGCGACCATGTTGAAGATCACGTCGTAGGTCTGTCCGGCGGTGGTGAAATCTTCCCGAGTATAGTCGATGAAATGGTCCGCCCCGAGGCTCCGAAGCAGGTCCGCTTTGATCGCGTGATCAACGACGGTGACCTTCGCGCCCATCGCCTTCGCGATCTGCACGGCGAAGATGCCGATGCTGCCACCCGCGCCATTCACCAAAAGGCTTTCGCCGGGTTGTAGGCGGGCTCGGCGCATAAAGTGGAGCGCGTTCAATCCGCCCAAGGGCACGGCAGCAGCTTCCGAAAAACTCAGATTGTCTGGCTTGAGCTCCAGCGTGAAGTCTTCGGGCAAGCACAGGTATTCGCCGTAGGCGCCGAGCCGCATTTGCGTGCTTCCGAAAAGGGCGTCACCGGGTTTGAAGCGCGACACGGTCGCGCCAACTGCTTCGACTTCGCCGGCAAAATAGCCGCCCAGGATGAGTTTTTTGGGACGGCGAATGCCCATAAATAGGCGCAGTGGCAGCCAAAACCAACTCACGGCGAACTTGAAACTGCGCATCTCGCAATCCGACTTGGTGACCTCAGCCGCCCGCACGCGAATCAGGATCTCGTTCTCCTTGGGCACCGGCTTCGTCACCACACCGACATGCAGCACCTCGGGCGGACCATACCGTTTGTAAACGGCAGCTTTCACGATGACGGGGTATTCGTGGTTGCGACCATGCCTGAAAGTCGAAGGAGCGGCGTGGCGCGTCAAAACTTTACGGTTCCATGGAGATGCTTGTGACGGTAGTGCGACTTCTACTCAGCGCTAAGACGTTTAGGAAATGACGCGACAGATTTTGAGCTTTTCCCAATTCAGGGAATGCAACGGAAGACACAATTATAAGTAAATAACACGATACAAAGTAGGGAACCGAGAAGGCTTCGCAGAAGATCGCCAAAGAAAAGAAGGCCGCGAAAAAAGCTAAGATGTCGCCTACTGTTAGTGGCCACTCCTGAAAGGTCAGGATGGAACTGGAGATGCGCTTGCTCCAAAGCTACGACCGACAGGCGCATATCGTTAGCTGCTCAGCTTCGATTGCACGGTGTTGGGCCATGGCAGACGCGACCGCTCCCAAAGTCTTTAACCGCACCCGCGCCGAACCCCTGCTTGGCCGCTATCAAGGGCTGCATCAAATGATGGGTGAAAGCCACTTTGTGCGTTTTTAGAACATTTTCGCAAGATCTTCGTGCTACATCTTGTATGTGCCAAAACAGAACAGGAAAAACATCGTGGGTTTTCGTGTTAGGTCAGCTCGTTTAGCGCTGAAACCATCGCTGACTCAGGATGAACTTTCCGCCCGCTTAGCACGTATTGGCAGTGTATTGGATCGTTCGGCTGTTGCAAAAATCGAAACGGGAAAAAGGAAGGTGAGTGATCTTGAAGTAGTTGCGCTTTGCCGTGTGCTGCGAGTGACGCCCATTTGGCTTTTGGGATTTGATGTGTGAGCAGCGGCATCGGCTTATGAAAATCAAAAGCCTCAAAACTCATCTGCGACCCTACTCAATTTTGGGGCGTCGTAAAACCACAATCAACCATGCCTTTGCTTCCGCGTTGGCTCCTTCTGACGTATTCGATGAGGAAACGGCGAAAGCCGCAGTTTACGCACTTGGGCAAAATCCTGAAGAGGAATTACAATGCGTTTACTGCGACGCTTTAGCAGAAACGTGGGATCATGTTTTGGCGACAGTGGAGAAAGGTGAGTTCAGCGGGGCAGGCCACGTTCTCGCAAATTTGGTGCCCTGTTGCAAAACATGTAATTCGTCGAAGGGTAGTAAACATTGGGGAAAGTTCATTCTGGGTCGTAACGAGGCGATCACCAAGAAAGAGGAACGCATACGATTGATTGAAAATCATCTGAATAATTTGAGTCGAATAGAGGCTCCGCAAAATGACCGCGACTATGTCGAATATAGTGAAATTCGTAGTCAGGTTTTAGACTTGCTGATAAAGGCAGATGTTTTGGCGAATAAGCTTCGACTTAAAGCGAGTGGGAATAGCAAAAATAGCGCTGAATGAATTATACGAACTTCAAAGTATGGTTTCGCACAGCTTTCGGCCGAAGGGAGCGAGTATATGAATAATGGAAAACTGGAACCTTACATTCGGCCTTTTGCTTACATAGCGACTTTCGCGAGACCCCTCTTAAACTTGCACATACCGACTCCGGCGCTCCGGCCTGCTCCCATTTTCCCCGCTGCAAACAGAGAATATCCACTGGTCGGATGATTTTAAAACGGTGTTTGTCGATCAGAGGTCTTAGAAGGATGTCTTGCGGGCCTTTTTGAGGATTTCCGGAAGCACCTTCTCGAAGACGGCGATCTGCTGTGAGGTTAAATGCGATACAGCGGCGCGGATGGCCTCAGTCAGACCGGCTATCTCTTGGTCGTTGCTGTCCCCGTCTGCGAGGGCTTCGATGAAGGTTTCAAGGGTCATAGTTGGAGACAGGCCGAGGGGATCAGGCCGAGTTTTGTTGGTTTTGGATAGAAGGATCATTTCAGTAAACCGATTATCCTCGTTCACGCAAAACCTCAACACGGCTTTGTCGCTTGGGGTTAGCGGTTTCGATATGGGCGAGTGTAGCGAGGCGGGTGGTGGACTTTTTGATGGCCTACTTTCAGGCAAGCGTTTTCACACGTTTAGAATATGAGATGGGTCCAAGTTTTGGGAAAAGCTCGAGCAGAAGCGCCTAATCTGGCCGAGCTCGTTGAGGCACGTCCAGTCGGGGTGGAATGGCATACCTCTACCGAAACTAAGAAGCTGCTCGCCATGATGTTGCCGGTGAACCTTCGGAAAATTGATGCCGCCAAACAAAGCGGTAAGCGGTCTGTCGGGGCATTGTATAGGCGGACTAGAAACGGAGTGCAGCGGGCTGAAGTTCGTTTTGACGATACCGCCGGCTGTCTGCGCACTCCAGGTGGCGGTTCGAGCCGGCAGACATTGCTGATTATTAAAGGTGAATCTGTGAGATCCCGTCTGCTTTCTCCTCGTGAGGCCGCCCGTTTGATGGGACTACCTGAACGTTATCGCCTGCCCTCTAATTACAATGATGCCTACCATCTTCTCGGTGATGGCTTGGTAGTTCCTGTGGTTGCCTATTTGGCGGAAAACCTGCTGACGCCACTAGCTATGCATCGACTGAGTCAATCCACTGCGGCGGCCTGAAGGAGTTAGCGACCTCCGGCAATGAAGACCGATAATACTGTCAGTCGGTCATCAAAGGGTTGAACTCAAAGTCTAAATATCAGTTGCGCCTATGCGCCAGAGCTTTTTGCCCAATTAGATGAGGCCGCTTAGCGTGAAGATCTGGGCGCGCAGCAAATCTACGTCGGACAAGCGAGCATCAGTAAACCGCTTCGTCCAAGAGCGCAAAGATCTCTTGTTCCGTTATGCGGAGTTGGGCCATGAAGTCGTGTTCGCTGAGAGAGAAGGTGGCACCTTTTTTCTCAATCGCATCAAAGTCAGGGGGAAGCTAGAATCTCGGGTTGCTTTTGGGCGATTTGAAGGAGGCGGAGCGCGGGACCGGAAGGGACGCGGCGACCTTTTTCCCAAGAGCGCACGGTGTCGACATTCACATTGAGGTAGGCTGCAAATACGGGGGTGCTCACGTGCATCTGCTGGCGTATCTTGGCGATGGCGGTCGGCGTTAACGGTTTCGGTTGCGACGGGAGTTTGACGGTCTTGAGGGTCAATTTGCCTTGGGCATGGGACAGGGCTTCACCCAAGCCTGCAATCAGGTCGTTTTCGTTAAAAGGGATGTCTTTTTTCATGAGCGGTGAGCGGTTTTGATAGCCTCAGCTAAGGTGCGAACGGCTTTCTTGCCGTCAGCGGAAAGGTTGGCTGCGTCGTCTTTGGTAAAGAGGGTGAGAAGGTAGATGTGGTCGCGGTTTGCGATGTAGAGATAAATAATTCGGGCTCCGCCGCTGGTTCCTTTGCCTTTGGCGGCCATGCGAACTTTCCGAACTCCACCACAGCCCACTAGCAGAGCGCCCTTCTCAGGAGTCGCAGCGAGCATGCGTTGAAACACGGCGTAATCTTCGTCGGACACCACCGCGTTAATGCGCTGAGTGAATTGGCTGGTCTCCACGAAAATCACGAAATTAAGAGTGTGACAGAGTCACGCCATTATCAAGATGAAACTTCGGTTCAGTTCGCCGATCAAACACGCTGTGAAGGCGGCCCGCCGGGAGTGGTGTCGTTACAGGTTAAATTTCGAATGCATCGCGATTAGGTGGTTCAGTCGGGATTCATTAACCCAGTGAACACCACGCAAGATGGCGAGTGCGGGATAAGGATGTCGCTCCCACTCAACGCCATTGCATTTAGGAAAAAGCGGGACAGATTTGAGCGTTCCTCAATTCCGAGAAAAGCAACGAAAGTCACTATTATGGGTAAATCACACGACGCAAAGAAAGAGACCAAAAAGGCTCCGAAAATGAGCGCCAAAGAGAAGAAGGCAGCTAAAAAAGCCAAGAAGTAGGCCGGACTAAACCGGACAGAATTGAATTACGGTGAGCCCCAGGTGAACCGGGTATGCGCCCTTTCAGGCACGCTGGTTTCGAGTGAAATAAGCGTGCGAATGCGTTTGGGCTAAGGCTTAAGCGCGCCGTTTGGTGAGGGGTTGATGCCTACGGTGCGATCAGCCGACGGTGTTTTTGATGACGCAGTTAATCGCCTGAGATCTTACCTCCCTAAGTGCTCACCCTAGCTCAGCAAGTGCCACGCTCGATCTGCAACCGGCGTATCAGAAAGACAAAACCGCCACTCGCACCTATGGCGTAAACCTCGCCGGCTGGAATCTGCGCTGGCGCTTCATCGAGATTGAGTGAGTTGAGATTATCGAGGCGGCAGGCGTTTCTCGCGCGGGTGAAAGAGGGCAAGACTAATTACCAAGCGGACAATGATGAGGTCGAGGCCCTGTCGCAGATAGAGCGATGAGTGTCCTCATTGATACCTCGGCTTGGATTGAGTTTTTGCAGCGCTCGGGCGATCAAACCTTAACCACGCGGGTGGCTGATATTATCCTAGATTCCGCAGTTGGAGCTGATATTCAGAGCGGGATTTGAGGTTTGGGAGGTGACGTAGGCCGCCAACTCGTGCTTGCTCTGGATCCAAAATACACCCTGGGCCAAGGCGGGCGTCTGGCCTTGGAGTTTGCGCGCGAAGACGACCCGGCGTTCGCGGCTCCAGCCGGGCAACCGCACGCGGGCTTCGGCGACTTGCCAACCGTCGGCCTCGGCGGGGCCTTGCCAGGCGTCGTCGCGCACCATCGCGAGCGCGCGGCGGACGTTGCGGGTGAGTTTCAGCTTGAACAAAAAATGCGGTAAGTCGGGTGTCTGCTCATGGCTGGCCATGATCGCCTCAAGGCCGAGGTCGCCCCGGTTCAACCAGACGCGGTGCTCGCCAAGGTTGTGCCGGGCCTAGGCCATCGCTTCGATCCAGCCGCTCGCCGTCACGGTGTTGCCGGGCCGGAAGTGGTAGCTCGTGCACAGCCGGGTGCCCGCCGCGATGGCCATGAGGGGATGAAAGCTTTTTCGCCCGGGCTTGGTCGGGTTGTAACCCATGCGGGCGTCCTCTTGGTGGCCGTATTTGGTTTGCACCGTCGGGTCCCAGTCGAGGATCAGCCGATCGGGCAACGCACCCCGCAGAACCCGTTGCGCCTGTGCCACCCACTCGGCCCCGGCCGCGACGTCGATCCGCGCAAAGAGCCGCCGGAGCGTGTCGTCGCTCACCACCCGTTTGATCCCGAAGAGCTCCGCCAGACTCGGATCCTCGCGGAGGCGTTGCACGTGCGCGAAGCGCGTGCCTGCGCACACCGCCGTTAACGCGAAGCTGTGCAGCACGTCCGCGATCGGCGCGGCGTTCGGACTGGTGCGCGTCACCGGACAGGTCGCGGCGAGCCGCTCGATCACTCCGGCCTTCCGTAAAAACGCCGCCCACGGCACCTTCCCGCCTGCCGTCGTAAACTCAAAATCCTCTTCACCATCAGGGTGAATCACTCCCAACGTATCGGTTTGCATCTAACCGCCTGCATAGCAGTAATTCCTCCAACTTGCATCCTTTCTTAACTGCGGAATTTAGGATTATTGAATAGGGTCGGGCTGCCTACACCTGTCCGGTCTCGTTTGAGCTGTATGCAGGTGCACGGCAATCTGAAAAGGGAACCCTTGATGAAGCACTGAGTTTTGCCCGGCGGATTGAAATGCCCCCGAAGCATTGGGATCTGGCCGCAGGATACGCGGCGCAACTGCGAGCCCGAGGCGTCACGGTGCCTGCGTCGGATTTGCTCATTGCGACCGTCGCAGTGGAAAGCGATTCGGAGCTCCTCGCCCGTGATCAACACTTCGAGATGATTAGGGCTCACGTGCTCAATGGACTGAGGTTGAAGTAGCGTAAATATACTCGCCCATTCCTCTACCGGGGTCAGCGACCCCGGATACAGCTAATGGATTAAGCGACTGTTGAGCTTAGCCGTAACCATTTATTAGAGAACCCTGCACCGGCGGGTAAACCGCTAATCAACGCTGATTGACCGGCTAATCCGGGAGGCCGGAATGAGAAAGGGTGGAGCGGAAAAGCAAACCGCCGTGGGGTGAGCTTGTCCGAGACTCGATATCTGCCGGTTCTGGATTCGCGTCCGTTCGCGGTTTAAGAGGGAAATTGCCAGTGACAACGTGGATGCAGAACGCGGGTTACCTTCTCTGGGATGTGATCCGGTTTGAGGTGGGCCGGGTGCTCTGTGGGGGTGTCCCGGATCGTGTTAAAAGTGGAGGTGGCTCCTGCTGGGTTGTTATCGTTGGTGGTTGAGGGTTGAGGGGGGTGTCAATGCTGCGGTGGTTCGGCTCCGTTGTTCGCTGGTGGTGGCGCAGCGTGACTGCCGGTCCCGAAGGGACGCCGCGTAGCGGCGAGGCAGGCGCGCTGCGCCACCACCAGCGAGGCGCTTTTCATGCCGCTTTGGCCTCCTGCGGCCGCAGCGCCGCCGCCAGTTGGACGAGATCTTCGTGCCCGCTGATCCGCCGGAAGCCGCGTTGAGCCAGCTCCAG
>Ga0105055_10000330_pt1 | contig 70746 bp, 67 predicted proteins | sample BON03_FD_78090 | JGI IMG/M metagenome (GOLD analysis project Ga0105055, IMG submission 78090) | Freshwater microbial communities from Lake Bonney liftoff mats and glacier meltwater in Antarctica - BON-03 | ecosystem: Environmental > Aquatic > Freshwater > Ice > Glacier meltwater | place: Lake... | reverse complement strand
TGGCCCCGCCCTTGCCAACGTGGTCGAACCACTCCTCGGACGCCTTCTTTGCAGCGTCGTGTCGCTGATGATCCGGCATGTCCGCAAAGTCGCCCAAGGCCTTGTAGACCTGCTTCGGTGGACTTTTGGATTCGTCGAGAAACCGGGCCGACCAGTTGCCATCGCTGGAAGCCGTCATCTTGCGGTAGCCAAGGTAGCAACCAGCGCGTAGCTTCTGCCAATACGGGTCGCGCCGGGGCTTGAGCTTGGTGCGTTCGGACACCTTGGAGAACGTCGCCATGATTTGCCCTTTTCCGCATGGTATGAAATAAGTATGAAAAACATACTGGGTAAATTATGAACGACTTTGGACACTCTCCAGAGGTAAATAGCGTTTAACGATGTCCAAGAAAGTACTGGTTCTCAGCATTCACACTGCTGGGGTCGGAGGTTCGAAACCTCCACCGCCCACCAATGAATATCAGGGTTTCGCGCTACGGTTTCTGTAGCGATCAGCAAACCCGGTGTAATTCCAGTGCAAACCATCATGAAAACGCCCTTTTGAGGGCATCCCGCTGCTGCTTGAATTCCAAGTGGCTGTATCGCTGAGTCGTCGTGATCGTGCTGTGCCCGAGGATCTTGGACACCGTGTACAGGTCAGCGCCCTTGGCCATGAGGATGGATGCGCAGCTGTGGCGCAGATCGTGAAAATTCACCCATGGCATTTCAGCGACGATCCGGGCGCGCTGGAAGGCCGTCTTCAATCCCTCGTAGGTGTGGTGTACTGGATCGGCAGGTGCTTGAGCCACGGCCGCAGGGCTGACACGATCGGGATCACGTGCGTGCGCCGCGTCTTGGTGTTGCCGGCGTGGATGGTGATGGTGTCGCGCCCAATGTCTTCGGGCCGCATGGCTAGAACTTCGCCGCGCCGGGCCCCTGTCAATAGCGCGATCCACACGGCCGCCTGCGGCCTGCGTGGGGGCCGTCAGGATGCCTCGGAGATCAGCTTCAACCCGCTTGGCATCGCTCGACGTTGCACCTTCTGGGAGGATGCGATGTAGGCGTTTGCCGTCGACCATACCTCCGGCGTGCCGGCGACCCGTGGTTTTGTCGATCCAAGTTGACATGATGGTTGATGCTCCCGTAACCATTTCTTGCACTCGAAGATCGACGGCGCCGGGATGCTCCAGTCGATGCACTCGGCCGCGGTGCGCCAGGGCTTGAGCTTGCGGGTCTTCACTGGCAGGCTGGCCGGTGCTCCATGGGTTGGTACAGGCCAAGCGATTGGCAGGCCGTCGCGCCGGGCCACCAAAAACAGCCGCTTGTGGATGGTCGGCGCGCCGTAGTCGCAGGCGCGCAGCTCGCGGTGTTTGATGGTGTATCAAATGAGATTGACGGCAAATTTTACGGTAAATTTGACGGTAATAGCGCCACCTACGGGAAAAATATCTATACATGAAAACAGCTTACAAGTGCCGTTGACGATCGAGTGGGGGTAGCGTCTGTTAGACGGCGGACAAAGTCATCCGGAGATTTTCGCGAGTCGGCGCGATAGCGTGCCAGGGGGCGCCTGGCATCGGGTGTTCAGTCGAAAATTTCGCTGAGCCAGGACTTCTTTTGGCGGTAATTGCCACGCTGGCCTTTACCGTAGTCAGAATCGGCAAAGTCCTGATGCTGGGTCGGGCCGGGGCGGCTGCGACCGGCATCCATGGTTTGTTGGGCGGCAGCTTTGTCCAGCAGCTTGTCGAGTTCGCCGCGGTCGAGCCAGATGCCGCGGCACTGAGGGCAATAGTCGATCTCCACGTTCTGGCGCTCGGACAGCACAAGCTTGGTGTCGGGACAGTGGGGGCAGTTCATGGTTTTCCTTGGTTGGTGGTGAGGAAATTTGTGGGAAATCCTGGCGCAGCCGGGACGATCAGTGGCCCATGTTTCCAGGACACCTGACGAACCGGCTGCACCAGATCGTTCAGGCTTTGGGCCGTGCGGTGGCGCTGCGCAAGCTGAGCAGCATCGTCATCACCAGGATGCCAAGGACAACACCGAGCGACACCAGTACGGGAATCTTGTAGATGTCGATCAGGCACATCTTGGTGCCGATAAACACCAGGATCACGGCCAGGCCGTAGTTCAGCAAATGGAACTTGTGGGCCACGGCGGCCAGCAGGAAATACATGGCGCGCAGCCCGAGAATGGCAAACACGTTGCTGGTCAACACGATGAACGGATCCTGGGTGATCGCAAAAATCGCCGGAATCGAATCGACGGCAAAGATCACGTCGGTCAGCGCAATCAGGCAGATCACCATGAGCATCGGCGTGGCGATCTTCTTGCCGTTCTCGACGGTCCAGAACTTTTCTCCGTCGTAGTGTTGGCTGACCGGCAAGACCTTGCGCAACAGCTTGAGCGCAGGGTTGCCCTCCAGGTTCGGCTCCTGGCCCGCTGCCCACCACATCTTGACGCCGGTGAGAACCAAAAAGCCACCAAACACGTACAAAATCCAGTGGAACTCGGACAGCAACCAGCCGCCGACGAGAATCATCACGGTGCGCAAGACGATCGCGCCGACGATACCGATCATCAGCACCCGTTTATGGAACGCCGGCGGCACGGCGAAGTAGGTAAAGATCATCAGGAAAACGAACACGTTGTCGACGGCCAGCGACTTCTCGATCAGGTAACCGGTCAGGAACTCAAGCGACTTGCTGTTCGCGAGTGCGACAGAGCCGGTGCTGTCCCTCACCGCCCACCAGAGCAGGCCGTTGAACGCAAAGCTCAGGCCGATCCAGATCAGTGACCAGTTGAGCGCCTCCTTGACACCGATGACGTGTGCGCCCTGCTTCTTCAGGACGACAAAGTCGACGAAAAGCGACACCAGCACGATGGCGGAAAAAGTGGACCAGAGCCACAACGGAGCGATTGTCTGCATGCAAGACCTCGATAGAGAAAAGTTGATGAAACTTTCCTGAAGGTCTTGCGGGAGAGCGCCAGATGGCACCTCTGCATGTTCCGGCCCGCGCACCGTTGCAAAAACGATGGCATGACGTATTGACGAAACACACAAACCCGGCCGCGTTGGCCGGGGCTGCTACTCCCCTTGAGGAGCGTGCAGTGTGGCATGCGGTGTGAAGGCCCCACCGCCCGTGTAGAAATTGTGGACGATGCCTTCCGTCGCCGATGCGCTGTGAGTCACCTGGGCGCCGGAGCAGTTGTGCATTTACGTATCCACCATGGCGCTGCTTCCACGTGCGCAAGCCACCGCCTTACGCATGCGGTCACGCCCAGCCCTTCTTCGCCCAGGTCGAGCAGTCCACCGGCGCTGGCCTGCCGCAGTTCGTCAAAGACGTGTTCGAGGGTTTTCTGGAGTGCGGCATCAAAGTAGCCCGGAACCGCAAGACCACTTATCGGCTCCCGGTCCCGGCAGGCAACTCCATGACCAGCACCGGACCGGCGGGCAGGGCATTGGTGGCCAGCTGGGCCTTGCCCTGTTTCAGCGCCAGGGCGTCAGCCAATATGCTGACCGCTTCGTTCAGCAGAACATCCTTGACCGAGTCCCTCGACTTTTCGGCCGCGAGGTCCTTGCTGAGCTTGCGCTCGTTCGATTGCAGGCCATCGTCCGCAACAGCTCCGGTCGTACCCTTCATCGCAGCCAGGCGCTTATCCTGCATTTCACGCTCTTTGCGCCGTGCCACCTCGTTCAGCGAAATCACATTGTTCTTGCGCAACTCCTGCGCCCGCGCGATGTTTTCCAGCAGGTTCTGAAAATCCTTGTCGCGCCGAATGCGATTCTGGTGCAGGGTCAGCAGGGCAGGGACCAGGGCTTTGGCGTCGCCCACCGGCGCATAGTCGGCGGCCTGGATACGGGTCCAGGGCAGGGCATTGTCAAAGCTCGATTCACCGGAATCGGCCGCATCCACGCCCAGGGGGAAGCCGATGTCCGGCGTCACGCCGCGCAACTGGGTCGTGCCGCCGTCGACCCGAAAGAACTGGGCGATGGTCAGCTTCAATTCGCCAAAGATCGGCTTCGGGTTGCGCGCAATCTGGTCGAGGCTGGCCACGGTCTGGACCGTGCCCTTGCCGAAGCTGGGCTCGCCGATGATCAGGCCGCGGCCATAATCCTGGATCGCCGCGGCGACGATCTCCGACGCGGACGCCGAAGCCCGGTTGATCAACACGCCCATGGGCCCGTCCCAGGCCACGGTCGTGGTGCTGTTTCGTTCCACACTGATGCTGCCCTTGGCATTGCGTACCTGCACCACGGGCACCTTGCCGACAAACAAGCCCGTCAGTTCAACCGCCTCACGCAGCGAGCCACCACCGTTGTTGCGCAGGTCCAGCAGCAGGCTGTCCACCTTCTGCGCCTTCATGTCGACCAGCAACCTGGCCACGTCGCGGGTTGCGCTGCGGTAGTCCTTGATGCCCTTTTGCCGACCTTCGACGTCTTCGTAGAACGAAGGCAGGGTGATCACGCCGACGCTGCGTTTTGCAGCGCCCTGGGTCACCGAATAGATTTTTGCCTTGGCGGCCCGATCCTGCATCGCGATGGTTTTGCGGATCAACACGACGGTCTTGTTTGGAACATCGGGACCACTGCCGGCGGCCAGGATGTCGAGTCGCACCGTCGAATCCGCGGTGCCGCGGATCAGCGCCACCGTGTCATCCAGCCGCCAGCCCACGACATCCTCCATCGGGCCACTTGCGCCTTGCGCCACACCGACGATGCGGTCGCCTGACTTTAGCTTGCCCGACAGACTGGCCGGACCGCCGGTCACCAGTTCCCGGATGGTGGCGTAGCCATCGATCTCCGTGAGTACCGCGCCGATGCCAACCAGCGACAGGCGCATGGAAATGTCGAAATCCTCCGCAGCGCGTGGCCCCAGGTAATTGGTATGGGGTTCGATCGCCATGGTGTAGGCATTCATGAACGCCTGAAACGCATCGGCGCTGGTGATCTTGGCGAGGCGCTTGAGCGCGTTTTCATAGCGCCTGTCGAGAATCCTGGTGGTGGCTGCGTCGTCCGTGCCAGCCAGCTTGAGCCGGAGCCAGTCGTTCTTGACGCGTTTGCGCCAGAGGTCTTGCAGCTGCGCCTCGTTGGCCGGCCAGGCCTGGTCCTTGCGGTCGATCTGCAGGGTTTCATCCGGTTGGAAGTCGAATCCCTTTTGCAACAAGCTGCGGGAATGGGCCAATCGCTCGGCCGCCCGGCGCTCGTACAGGTTGAAGATGGCAATGGGTGCGCGCAGGTCTTCGCTCAGGATGGCATCGTCGAGACGGGTGCGCTCTGCGCCGAGCCGGTCGATGTCGGACTGCAGAAAATAGAGCTTCTCCGGATCGAGCGCCCTCAGGTACTGGTCGAACATCTTGCTCGACATCGCATCGTCAAGTGGCATCGCCTGGTAGTGGTATCGCGTCAGCAGTTCCGCGGCCAACCGCGCCGCCTTGCCCTCATGCGCTGTGGGTTGGAGTGGGGGCGGATACGGGACCTGCGCGAACACGCTCGCGCCCGGTACGGCCAGAGCCAGGGACAACACGAGCCAAAGCAGTTTTTGTTTCATTTGCACACTAGACGGGTTGTGCGGCCAGCCGAGCCGCTTTCAAATGACGAGCCGACGGTCGACAGACCGGGGCAGGCGCAAAGGGCGCCTGATTTCGCCGTTAGCGTAGCAGCAAACCGAAATCCACCGCGCTGGTAGGTCATGCGAATGGCCCTGACAGCAAACGGGTGGGGTCGTAGCCGATTGCGCTGGTTTGGCAACGCCCTAGAATTCGCTGGCCAGCATGTTCTGGCGCCACCTGCGAGACCCTCATGAAAAGATTCCTCCTGCTCCTGTCGCTTTCCTTGGTATCCGTCGCGGCGCTGGCCAATGGCTGCCCCGGCGAGATGAAGGCGATCGACGCCAAACTGGCCACCAATCCCAAGGTGGCTGCAGCCGACATGACCAAGGTCAAGGCGCTACGTGCCGATGGCGAGAAGTTCCACAAGGAAGGCAAACACACCGAGTCGATGAAAGCGCTCGGTGATGCCAAGAAGATGCTGGGACTTTGAATTTGCGATAGGGTCGGCGCAGCTGCACGGACACTCCGTCGACCCGGTCAGTTTTTCGGTCTCGCCACGTTTTCCAGCACCCGCTGCACCGCATCGATCAGGTTGATCGGTATCGGAAACACCACGGTCGAGTTTTTCTCGCCGGCGATCTCCACCAGCGTCTGCAGGTAACGCAGTTGCATCGACATGGGCTGCGTGGCCAGCAGTGCTGCGGCGTCGACGAGCTTTTGCGCGGCCTGGAATTCACCTTCTGCGTGGATCACCTTGGCGCGCCGCTCCCGCTCGGCCTCGGCCTGTTTGGCGATGGCGCGGATCATGCTCTCGTCGATGTCGACGTGTTTGATCTCGACATTGGCCACCTTGATACCCCACTGGTCGGTGCCCTGATCAAGGATGCGCTGCAGGTCGACGTTCAGCCGCTCGCGTTCAGACAGCAGCGCGTCGAGTTCATGCTGGCCCAGCACCGAACGCAAGGTGGTCTGCGCGAGCTGGCCGGTGGCTTCCATGTAGTGTTCGACATTGATGATGGCCCGTTGCGGATCGACCACCCGGAAATACAACACGGCGTTGACCTTGACCGATACGTTGTCGCGGGTGATCAGGTCCTGGCTCGGCACATCGAGCACGATCATGCGCAGGTCGAGTTTGACCATCTGCTGAATGATCGGAATCAGGATGATCAGGCCCGGTCCCTTGACCTCCTGGAAGCGGCCGAGCATGAAGACCACGCCCCGTTCGTATTCGCGCAGTACGCGGATGGCACTGGCCAGCAGTACCACGACCAGCAGGAGGATCACTCCGAAAAAAATTTGCATCAGTTTTTCTCCTTGGGTTCGACGGTGAGAATCAGGTCCGTGATACCGACAATGCGTACCGTGTCGCCTTTCGCCAGTGGGACCGGGGATCGGGCCTGCCAGATCTCGCCGTGCAGGCGGACCAGGCCATGGTCCGAGAAATCCTCGATGACTTCGGCGCTGTCTCCGAGCATGGATTCCGGGCCAGTGATACTTTTCGCATGGCGCATCTTCACCGCGGCACCGATGAGAAACACGAAACCCGCCACCGACGACAGCGCAAATGCCGCGATGATCGGCACCGATATCTGATAGGCCGGCAGGTCAGTCTGCATCAGCATCACCGAACCGATGACAAACGCGATCGCACCGCCGATGCCGAAAACACCAAAGCCCGGTGCGAAGGCCTCGGCCATCATCAGGCCGACGCCGATCAGTATCAAGGCCAGGCCAACATAGTTGATCGGCAACATCTGCAGCGCATAAGCGGCCAGCAGCAGGCAGATCACGCCGACGGTGCCGGGCACGCCGCTGCCGGGGTTGTAGAACTCGAGAAACAGGCCGTAGATGCCGACCATCAGCAACATGTAAGCCACGTTGGGATTGGTGATCAACGACAGGAACTCGTAGCGCCAGCCCGGCGTGAGGCGCTGCACGCTGGCATTGGCGAGCGCCAGGGTCACGGTTTTTTCGTCGACCTTGATTTTGCGGCCATTGAGTTGGCGCAGCAGATCGTCCAAGTCGGACGCGATCAGGTCGATCACGTTGGCGGAGAGCGCGTCGGACGCGGTCAGGTTGGCTGCGTCCCGTACGCTTTTTTCCGCCCAATCGGCGTTGCGGCCGTGCAATTCGGCGAGTCCGCGAATATAGGCCGCGGCGTCGTTGATGACCTTGCGCTCCATCGCCGTGCCGGTAGGTGGTGCGGGACTGCCCTTGCCCTGTGTGACGCCGTCGGCTGCCGGTGCGTCTGACCGGGACGGCTGTGATGCGCCTGCCGCCGGCTTGGCGGGTTCCGGCGCCTGCGCAGGCGTTGCGCCGGGCATCGGGTACGGCGAGCCACCGCCACCGATGTTCACCGGCGTTGACGAGCCGATATTGGTGGCCGGCGCCATCGCCGCGACATGGCTGGCGAGCATCAGATACGTGCCTGCACTGGCGGCGCGTGAGCCACCAGGGGCGACATAGGTCGCCACCGGCACCTTGGACGCCAGAATCGCCTTGATCATGTCGCGCATGGCCTTGTCCAGCCCGCCGGGCGTGTCGAGCTGCAGCACGAACAAGGCCGCGTTGGCGTCCTGTGCGTCTTTCAGGTTCGACATGAAATAGTCGGCGGATGCCGGGCCGATGGCGCCATCAATCTCCAGCAACCACACCACAGGCCGGCTGGCCTGCGCGCTGGCCGGACCGGCGCCACAGATCCAGAAGCCGAGCGCGACCACCAGCGCGACGCGAATCACGTCTCGCAGCCGTCGGAGAACGTCGGCAGGTCGATACGACATGAAATCAGCATAGCAGGGCATGCCTGTCATTACGTCTGCGCAAACGCGCACGCGACACTGGGGCAAACCCTGGTCACCCATGTCACGGCCATGGCGCTGGATCTGCAATACAAAAGGTGAGCGACAGCAAGTTGCTCGGCGCGAACAAGGTGGTGTTGAACCAGATGGCGCTCGGTAAGACGGTCGAAAGCCCGGACGCACTCGACCTTCCGTTGGAACTGGCCTTGGCGGTGCTCAAGGACTCCGACGGCGTCATCGACATCGGTCTGCCGGTCAGTGGCGACCTCAACGATCCACAGTTCGACTATGGCGCGGTGATTGCCAAGGCCATCGGCAATGTGCTGGGCGGCATTCAGTGCGCGATATGCGCCCGCCGTGCTGGATCTGCTCAAGCAGCGTGCCAGCGTGGTGGAGCCAACCGGCGCCGCGCCGGATCCGGCAGCTGCGCCGCAGTCGGCTGCATCGGCATCGGCTGGTGCCACTTTACCCCTCGTGGCTCCGGCGCTCGTTGCAGGCGGCACCACTCTCATTGCCACATCGGTTGCCACTGCGCCAGTGCGGGCGCTAGTGCCGGGTTTCCATCAGCGCCTGCTTGATCGCATGCTCGCCGAGCAGGCGGTGGCGGCGCAGGACCTGCGCGGGCTGGCACAAGGCCGCGCACGTGGCATCATGGCATCATGGCAAGGTTGACAGATGCCGACGGGGTACCGGCGGAGCGGGTGGCACTGTCAGAGGCCCGCGAAGCGGTGGACGCAAGGGACAAGGTCGTGCCGCTGAAACTGCAGCTGGAGGCGGTCCAATGACGGCGCCATGCCGCGGGGTGCTGTGCGATCGAAGGAGCCACGATACTGCGGGAGCCATGCGGCATCGGTTTATTCGGGAGCACAAGAAATGACAGGGTCATCCGTGGGTTTGTTCAGTCGGTGGGAGTCCATGGTCTGGCAGGCGACCGGGCTGACCGGCGCCCGGGCCATGTTGCTGCGTCTGGTGCGCACGGTGCTGATCCTGGGGCGCGATGTTGCGTTGGGGCAACTCACGCTGCGTGCGATGAGCCTGGTCTACACCACCTTGTTGTCCATCGTGCCGCTGCTGGCGCTGAGTTTTTCGGTGCTCAAGGCGTTTGGTGTGACGAACCAGATCCAGCCTTTGCTGCTCAATCTGCTTGAGCCGCTGGGCGAGAAGGGGCAGGAGGTGGCGCTGCGAATTACCGGTTTCATCGAGAACATGAACGTCGGTGTGCTCGGTGCGGTCGGCCTGGTGCTGTTGATCTACACCGCGATCTCGTTGATTCACAAGATCGAGGAGTCGCTCAACTACATCTGGCATACACCCCGGGCGCGGCCGTTCGGCGAGCGGCTGAGCCGCTATCTGACCGTGTTGCTCGTCGGCCCGATCCTGGTGTTCTCCGCGCTGGGGGTCACCGCCACGGTCATGAACATCGACTCCGTGCGCGAATTGATGGCGGTCGACGCGCTCGGTCAGCTGATCCAGTTGATCGGTCGTCTGGTTCCGTACATGTTGATCATCGCGGCTTTCACCTTTGTCTACCGTTTCATCCCCAACGCCCGGGTCCGCCTGTGGCCGGCCCTGGTGGGCGGCATCGTGGGCGGCGTTGCCTGGCAGACGGCGGGCTGGGTGTTTGCGGTGTTCATCGCGTCGTCGAACAATTACGCGGCCATCTATTCCGGCTTTGCGATCCTGGTGCTGTTCATGATCTGGCTCTATCTGAGCTGGTTGGTGCTGCTGTTTGGCGCCAGCGTGGCCTTCTACACCCAGCACCCGGAATACCTGTACCTGCGCGGTGGAGAGCCGCGCCTGAGCAACCGCATGCGCGAACGGCTGGGCTTGTCGGTGATGGAACTGGTGACGCGTTGCTTTCTGTCCGGGCAAAGTGCGCCGTCGCAGCAGGAGATCACGCGCCAGCTCCAGGTGCCGGCCCATGTGTTGACGGCGGTGCTCGATGCGCTGGAGCGGCGTGGGCTGCTGGTGGTTGCGGGCGAGGACGCGCCGATCTACCTGCCCGCACGGGACCCTGGGCGTATCGCTGTGGCCGAGGTGCTGGACGCGGTGCGTGCGGCTGGCGAGGATGGTTTTCTGTCGCCGTCCGTGTTGCCAGTCGAGCGGTCGGTGGATGCGCTGGTTGGGCGCCTGCAGCAGGCGGCGATCGACGCGCTGGGTGGCATGACGCTGCGCGAACTGGCCGAACAGGCCCCTGACGGTGCGCCGGCGCACCAGCGCATGGACGTGCCCGGTGGCGTCGCCGATCCAGTGTGGATCGAGGCGCGCGACGACGACACTGCAACGCCGCCACAAAGGGCTTGACCGTTGTGCCGCGCCGATGCGCGGCCGGCTGCTTCGTGCACGCCATCCGCTACACTTTTCGGCTTCATCGGCCGGCGGCCTGGCAGTGCGCCGGCTCTGCCAGTCGCACACTTGCATAGCGAAGGAATCACCTTGGGAATCAGCGCCATCCGCTTGCGAGCATTCCTGCTCGTCGCCTTTCTAGCCTGGCTGGCACCGATGGCCTTCGCGCAGACGTCGCCGGGCACTTTGCCAGCCATTGAGTCGCCGCTGCAGGCCGGTTCGGCGGCCAATGCGGCGGTCACGGCGGCGCTGGCAGCGCCGTTGGAGAACCCTTACGGTTTGCAGGCGGTCTGGCAGCAGGGCGATCTGGTGGCCCGTGGCACCTTGCTGGTGTTGTTGCTGATGAGCCTGGGCAGCTGGTATGTGATTGTCACCAAGCTGTTTGAGCAGGCCCGGATTCAGCGGCAGTCGCGCGTGGTCGACGACGACTTCTGGGCCGCCGGTTCGGTGCGCCAGAGCGCGGACAAGCTTGAGGCCGACAGCCCGTTTCGCTTCATCGCCGAAAAGGCACTCGACGGGGCAGGAAAACACGAGGGCCTGCTCGGCGCAATCGACTTCAATACCTGGGTCACGATGAGCATTCAACGGGCCATGGCCCATGTGCACAGCCGCCTGCAATCGGGGCTGGCGGTGTTGGCCACCGTGGGCTCGACCGCCCCCTTCGTGGGGCTGTTCGGCACCGTCTGGGGGATTTACCACGCGCTGGTGAGCATCGGCGTGTCCGGACAGGCGAGCATCGACAAGGTGGCCGGTCCGGTGGGCGAGGCGCTGATCATGACTGCGCTGGGCTTGGCGGTGGCGGTTCCGGCGGTGCTGGGCTACAACTGGCTGGTGCGCCGTAACAAGGCGGTGATGGATGGTGTGCAGGCCTTCGGTGGCGACCTGCACGCGGTGATGCTGGCCACGATGAAGAGATAGCGCGCGAATAGCGTCGCCGCGGCCGCCATGCATCTGCCACCTATTGCGCCCTCGGGGGATGACGAGGTGCTGAGCCAGATCAACACCACGCCGCTGGTGGACGTGATGCTGGTGCTGCTGATCATTTTCCTGATCACGATTCCGGTGGTGACCAGCTCGATCCGACTCTCGCTGCCGCTGGAAGAGGCGGCGCAGCGGCAGTCCCGTCCGGAGAACGTGATCATCTCGGTCGATCCGTCCGGCAGCATCTACTGGTACGACACACGGTTGAGCGCGCCCGCCGACCTCGCCGCGCGCTTGCGCAAGGTCGCGGCGATGACGCCGCAACCCGAAGTGCAGATCCGCGGTGACAAGGCGGCACGCTACGAGAGCGTCGGCCAGGTGCTCGCCGCCTGCGAACGCGCGGGCATTTCGCACGTGGCCTTCATCACCGAGCCACCGGCGCGGCTGCGCTGACCCGGATTGGACGACACCATGATCTACCCCAGGGCCCCCGCACCATGATGCCGATGGCCACAGACACGTGGGGCGCTGATGACCCGGCGCTGATGCTGGAGATCAACACCACCCCCTTGATCGATGTCTTGCTGGTGCTGCTGGTGATGTTGATCGTCACCATTCCGGTTCAACTGCATGCGGTGAACATGGCCTTGCCGGTGCGGGCGGGTGCCGTTGTCGCCGCACCCGGCGTGGTGGCGCCGATCGAAATACGCATCGACGCGGCGGACCGGATCGTGTGGCAAGGCGAATCGGTGGACCGGGTCGAACTCGACCACCGCATGGCGGCCGTTGCGTTGCAGGCGACACCGCCGGCGCTGCATGTGCGTCCGGATCGCGCCTGCAGTTATGCGGTGTTTGCCCATGTGTTGGCGGCCTCCCGGCGCCATGGCCTGAATCGGGTGGCCGTGCTGGGCAGCGAACAGTTCCGCTAGGCGATGCGCGTCAACCACGGTTATTCGTCACACCATGGTGCCACGCGATACCGAGCGCTGGGTATCGTCGTGGTGGTGCATCTGGCACTGGGTTGGTGGCTGTTACGTGGCGCCGCGCCGTTTGAGCAGGTGACGCGGCGGCCGCGATTGGCGCCGGTGCTGATCCAGGACGTGAAGATTGCGTCGCCTGCAGCCGTATCCGTAGCTGCGCCGCCAACGCCAACGCCGACGCGACAGCGAGCGCAAGCCCAGCCCAATACGACGGCGATGGCGCCGGTGCTGACACCGAACCCAACCCCGGCATTGCCGTCGACGCTGCCGGTTCCGGTTCCGGTTCCGGCCGCCACCGCTGCCACGCCTGCGGGCCTGCCGGCCTCGTCGCTCGCCCCCACGCCGTCCGCTGCCTCATTGTCGACGGCAGCGTCAGGCCAGACCCGGTCGGCGACGCCGGCACAACCACAACCGGATGTTGCGTCCGGGACCGCATCTGCATCCACACCCGCTTCCAGCAAAGGGGCGGCGCCCGCCGACATCGTGCTGGTGTGTCCGACGCAGGTGGCACCGGTGATGCCACGTCTGGCGGTGCGCGGCGGGATTACCGGTGTGGTGAAGGCCCAGGCCGTCATTGTCGACGGCGAGGTGCGGGACGTACGCATACTGTCGGGACCGCCAGTCTTTCACAATGCCGTGCGCACCGCGATGCGGCAGTACCGTTGCGCGTCGAATCGGGTCGAAGTGCTGGCGACGCAGGAGTTTATTTTCAAAGTCGATTGATGGTGCGTTGTGCGTCGACCATGGCGTCGTTCTGGAAATTGGCTGGATGCGACGACAGCTTGGGCTAAAGTCAAGCCACCATGTACATGCCACCCCAATTTCTTGCGAAGGATGCCGATCACGCCATGGCGCTGATGCGAGCCCATCCACTGGCAACCCTGATCAGCAATGACGATGAAGGTTTTGCGTTCTTGTCGCATCTGCCGCTGCATCTGGAGCAGCGTGACGGGGGGCTGGTGTTGCTCGGGCATTGTGCGAAGCCCAATGCGCACTGGCGTTATCTGTCGCAGCGACCCCAGGCGGTGGTGAGTTTTCTCGGCCCACATGCCTACCTGTCGCCGCGGGTCTATCCGGATCTGGCGCGGGTACCCACCTGGAACTACCTGGCCGTGCATTGCAGGGTGCAGGCGACATTAGTGGAGGATGCTCCGGCAAAGGACGCGCTGCTGAAAAAACTCATCGGGGACCATGATCCGGCCTATATTGCGCAGTGGATCGACTTGGGTGCCGACTTCCAGCAAAAGATGCTGGCCGGCATCGTGGCGTTCGAGTTGCAGGTGCTCGACCTGCAATGCAAGATCAAGCTCAATCAGCATCGGCCCGAATCGCATCAGAAACTGCGCGCCAGCTATGCAGCCGGCAACGAGAGCGAACGCGCGTTGGGCTTGTGGATGGACCGCATCGGCATCGGCCAGAACACGCCAGGCGGCCCGGATGCCTGAGTCTGGCGCAGACGACGCGCGCTTCATGGCGTTGGCGCTGGCGCAGGCGCAAAACGCGCTGACAGCCGGTGAGGTTCCGGTGGGGGCGGTGCTCGTTCGGGATGGCAAGGTTATCGCCACCGGCCACAACGCCCCGGTTGGGAACCACGACCCGACGGCGCATGCCGAGATCGCGGCCATGCGCGCGGCCGCGCAACTGCTTGGCAACTATCGGCTGGATGGCTGCAGCCTGTACGTCACGCTCGAGCCCTGCACCATGTGTGCCGGTGCCATGCTGCATGCACGGCTGGCCCGCGTGGTGTTTGGTGCACCGGATGCGAAGACCGGCGCGGCGGGCTCGGTGCTCGACGCGTTCGCCGATCCGCGCATCAACCACCAGACGCGCGTCAGCGGCGGCGTCCTGGCGCCCGAGTGTGCTGCCGTGTTGCAAGCCTTCTTTTCCCAGAAACGCCAGGAGAACCGCATGAACATCAACCCGTTGCGCGACGATGCACTGCGCACGCCCGAGTCGCGCTTTGCCGATCTGCCCGACTATCCATGGGCGCCGCACTACAGCAGCGACCTGCCCTCGCTCGCTGGCCTGCGCTTGCACTATCTGGACGAGGGCCCGCGCGACGCGCCGCTCACCTGGTTGTGTCTGCACGGCAATCCAGCCTGGAGCTACCTGTACCGCAAGATGATTCCGGTGTTTCTGGAGGCTGGGCATCGTATGGTGGCGCCGGACCTGCCGGGCTTCGGCAAAAGCGACAAACCCAAGAAGGACGAGGCCCATACCTTCAGCTGGCACCGCCAGGTATTGCTGGAACTGGTCGAGCGCTTGGATCTGAACAACGTGGTGCTGGTGGTGCAGGACTGGGGCGGATTGCTCGGGCTGACCTTGCCAATGGCGGCGCCGCAGCGTTACCAGGCTCTGCTGGCCATGAATACCGCGCTGGCGACGGGCGATGTACCGCTGAGTGCCGGATTCCTGGCCTGGCGCGAGATGTGCGCCAAGCATCCGCAATTCGACATCGCACGCTTGTTCGCACGTGGCAATGCGCAAATGAGCGAGGCCGAATGTGCAGCCTACATGGCGCCATTTCCGGACGCCGGGCACCGCGCCGCCACACGGGCGTTCGCGCCCATGGTGCCCGAGTTTCCCGATTCCGACGGGGCGGCGACCTCGCGCCAGGCGCGCGAATTCTGGCGCGAGTCCTGGACCGGCAAGAGCCTGATGGCGATCGGCGCCCAGGACCCGGTGCTGGGCGAGCCGGTCATGCAAGCCTTGCGCGCGCAGATCCGCAATTGCCCGGAGCCCACGGTGCTGGCCCAGGCCGGCCACTTCGTGCAAGAGCATGGCGAGCCGGTGGCGCGCGAGGCGGTGCGGGTTTTCGGCCACGGATAATGCTGCATTGTTTTGCCTGAGCGGATCCTTTCATGAGCCATATCTATATCTATTCGCCTTCGAGCGCCCAACGCGACAAGGCGGCGTTTCGCCGGGGTGTCGAGCGGCTCCAGGCGCTCGGCCACGAGGTCGAGGTCGACGCCGATGCGCTGGCCACGCATACGCGTTTTGCCGGCGACGACGCAACCCGTGTTGCAGCGATCCACCGGGCCGCCGCCAGCGGCGCCGACCTGGCCATGCTCAGCCGGGGCGGTTACGGCCTCACCCGCATCCTGCCGGCCATTCGTTATGCGGCTCTGGCCAAGGCGGTGGCGCGCGGCACTCGCTTCATCGGCTTCAGCGATTTCACCGCGCTGCAGTGCGCGCTATACGCCAAGACCGGCGCCATCAGCTGGATGGGGCCAGTGGTGCACGATGATTTCGGTCGCCCAGAGGTGGTCGACGACATCATGCAGGCCTGCCTGGAAGACCTCTTGTCCGAGCAGGGCGAAGGCGCAGGCTGGCAATTGCCCAAGCCGCCTGCACCCAAGGTCGACGCGCTTACGGCACCTGCGGCGCGGCCGATGCGACCGATCCGTGGCGCGGTGTTGTGGGGCGGCAATCTTGCGGTGTTCAGTTCGCTGGTTGGCACGCCTTATCTGCCGCAGGTCAAGGGTGGCGTACTGGTGCTCGAAGACATTGCAGAGCATCCCTACCGCGTCGAACGCATGTTGACCCAGTTGCTGTTGGCCGGTGTGCTGGCGCAACAAAAGGCGATCGTGCTCGGCCAGTTCACGCAATACCAGCTGACGCCGAATGACAAGGGCTACAAGCTGCAGACGGCGATCGACTGGTTGCGCAGCAAGATCAAGGTGCCGGTGCTGACCAACCTGCCGATGGGCCATGTCGCAACCAAGGTGGTGTTGCCGTTCGGTCTGCCGGTCGACCTGATGGTCGACGGCCGGGACGCGCTGATCTACTGGGGCGGCCACCAGCACTGATCCAACCGGCTTCGCGCAAGCTCAACTTTGTCGCGAGGCTCTGTGCCAGTTTGTCAGATCGACCATATTGCCGTCACTGGCGAAACATTGGGCCGCATCGCGTCATGGCCTTGCTGCAGGCCATGGGGGTCGAAGGTCCGGTGCAGGTGCGCCGCTCGCCAGAGGGCGAGGGCTCGTCGTTGACGGCGCATATCGATACGCCGCAGGGTTTGCGCAGCCTGTCGGTGGCTGCCTGACGCGCTTATTGCGGCTCGATCTTCGCGTCGCGGATCGCCTTGGCCCATTTGGCTGTCTCGACGACGCTGCGCTTGGCCAGGTCCGCTGGCGTGCCTGGCTCGGTGGAAAACCCGAGGGCCGCAAACTTCTCCTGGATGTCCTTGCTCTGTGCCGCTGCATTTACGGCCGTATTGAGCTTGTTGACGATGTCGGCTGGCGTGCCGGCAGGGGCGAATACCGCGAAGTAGGCGATCAGCTCGTAGTCCTTCAGACCCAGCGCTTCGTTGACGGTCGGGATGTCGGGCACCACCGGCGAACGCTTGGACGAGGTCACGGCCAGGCCGCGGATCTTGCCGCCCTTGATCTGGGGCACGGTGACCGCGAAGTCGGCACTGAACATCATGATCTGGCCACCGATCAGGTCGGTCATGGCAGCCGGTCCGCTCTTGTAGGGCACATTCGTCATCTCGATGCCGGCCATGCTGGCCAGCACGCTGGCGGAGACCAGCTGCGAGGTGCTGGCGCTGCCGAACGTCACGTTGCCTGGCTTGGCCTTGGCCAGCGCGACGAATTCCTTGAGTGTCTTGGCGGGCACGTCGTTGTTGACGGTGACGATCAGTGGCACCGAGCCCATGTAGGCGACGGGCGCGAAGGCGGTGTCCTGGTCGTAGGGCAGCGACTTCATCAGGCTCTTGAGTGCTGCGTTCGTGCTGTTGGTGCCGATCAGGATGGTGTAGCCATCGGGCGCAGATTTGGCAACCGCGTCGGCGCCGAGCATGCCGTTGACGCCTGGCTTGTTCTCGACCACGACGGGCTGGCCCATGGTCTCGGACATCTTGGCGGCGAAGGCGCGCCCGATCTGGTCGGTTGCGCTGCCGGCGGCGAACGGCACGATGGCCTTGATCGGCTTGGTCGGATACGACTGGGCCATGGCCACGGAGCCGACGGACGCCAGAGCGGCGAAAAGCGTGATGAAACGCGAAGCAGGACGCATGTGAGAGTCTCCAGTGCTGATTTTTGCTCGAAGCGAGTCGCGCGAGTTTAGGATAGTTCCGGGTTGATCTCGAGGTCCAGGATGGCTGCGCCAAGGGTTTTTCCGTGGGCGTCGAGGGCCAGCGAGCGGGTTACACCGCCGCCCAGCGCATCGTGCATGACAAATTGCAAGGCGCCCAGGTGCGGCAGCGGGTAGCGCACGACAGCGCCGTGCACGATGCCGCGGTAGTGGTTCTTGACGCATTCGGCGCTCAGGTGGCGTTCGAGCAGCGGGTAATGCGCCGGGTCGCGCGCGATCACGCTCAGCGTGGCGCGGTTGCCCTTGTCGCCGGAGCGGGCCAGTGCGATGTCTCGGATTTTCATGTCACATTTCCAGCATTTGGCAACGAGATTGGACGGCCTCGCGCGGCACAAGCGCTGACGCCGCGGCGACCACTTCGCGCACCGACTGCACGACACCACCGCCGCCGGCCGGGCCGTTCAGGTACAGGGCTTCGACCTCTTGCGCGGCACGCTCGGCCTGGGCGCGGGTGGTACAGCGCAGGGCCATCCGCACGCGCACCTCATAGGGTTCACGGTCGGCGCCCAGCGCCGGCCCATGCATGGCATTGACGCCGATCAGCTCGAGTCGGTGCTCCAGGCCGGACCAGCCCAGACGTTCGAGCCGGGCGCGCAACACGGCCAGCGCAAGCTCGCCACGCGCCCTTGCGCCGGGACCTGCATAGGAAATCTGACCCTCGCCAATGAAGCCGTCGCGGTAACCCAGCGTGGCCTTGAGAGTTTCGGGTCGAGGCTGGCCACTGGCGCCGCGCACACGCACCCGATCGGGACCGACGGATTCGAATGAAACCTGCGAGAAGTCCGCCACCACATCGGGCTGCAGATAACGGGCAGGGTCTTCGAGTTCGTACAGCAGTTGGGCGGTGCAACTCAGTTGATCGACCCGGCCGCCGGTGCCGGCCAGTTTGGTGATCACGGCAGTGCCGTCGGCGTCGACTTCGGCCAGCGGAAACCCGACCGTCGCCAAGTCAGGCACGTCGACGAAACCCGGGTCGGCGATATATCCGCCGCTGACCTGGGCCGCACACTCCAGCAGATGCCCGATGACGATGCCCTGGCCCAGCTGCGGCCAGTCGTTAGCCGCCCAGCCAAAGTGGTGCATCAGCGGCGCCAGGAACAGCGCCGGATCGGCGATGCGCCCGGCGATCACCACCTCCGCGCCCTGCTGCAGCGCCGGCAACAGGGCATCGGCGCCGAGGTAGGCGTTGGCCGATATCAGCTGCTGCGCCAGATCACCGGCGGTCTGGTCAGAGTCCATCAACGGGGTGTGCGGGTTTGCACGCAGCCAGGCCAGCACATCGTCGCCCTCGACCACGGCCACGCGCAGGTGTGGCAGCGCGAGTTCGTGTGCGACATCGAGCACTGCGTGCCCGGCTGCCATCGGGTTGGCCGCACCCATATTGGTCAGCACCGTGATGCCGCGTGCCTGGCAGGCCGGCAACACCGCGCGCATGCGTTCACGCAAGAGCGGGTCGTAGCCCTGCGTGGGGTCGGCGGCGCGGCGCAACTGCGCCAGCGCAATCGTGCGCTCTGCCAGGCACTCGAATACCAGCGCGTCGAGCTCACCGCGCTCGGCCAGGTCCTGGGCCGGGTCGATGCGGTCGCCGGAGTAGCCGGCGCCGGAGCCGATGCGGAAGATGGGGGACCGGGGCATTGCTGATTTGGGGAATGTGGAACAAGTGGATGTTAACGTCGACTCAGGTATGACGAACTGATGCGATGACGGCGGCTATGTGGCAGGGTGCTCCGGCTGGCCACATGTTCCGAAGTTGACCGGACGTTGGCCATTAGACAAACCATTGCCCTCTGAGTTGATGATCCACCGCGCAACCCGGTTGGCCGCCTTGCTGGCCATCCTGTCGACTTTGTTGCTGGCTGGGTGCGTTGAGACGCTTTGTCGGCGTCGAGCGGCTTTTAATGCACCACCGGGCATCCAAAGGGTGCGACCCTGACCCATTACAACAACGTCAACAACGCAGGTTTCGTGGTCAAGGCCATGCGATTGAGCGCGCAGGACCGGTTGTGTGTATCGGTGCCGCTGTAACACATCGAGATACCAGCTACTTCTTGAGCTTGTCCCGAAGCGCTTTCGAAAATGCTGCAGCCACAGCAGACAGGCGTGCAACGGCGGACTCGTAGACAACGCCGTCCTCGCGCTTGTCGACGGCCACGACCGTTACCAACAAGTGGTCATCCTCTACGGAGTAGACCAGCCGGACGCCTTGCTGGCGCAGCTTTATCTTGTAGCACCCCGCGAGCGGTCCATGAAGCTCACCGCCTGGAACATGCGGGTTGTCCAACCTCTTGGCGAGCAGCTTCTTGAGGTTGACTTGAACAGAACCGTCCAGCTTGCGCCACTCTTCCAATGCCTCGGGCATGAAGCGAAGCTTGTACTTGTGCTTGGCCTTACCCTTACCCTTACCCTTACCCTTAGAGGTCGTCAATGTCCACCTCGATAGCTCGCGCCTTCTCCGCAAGGCGGCTGGCCGCCTTGCGGTAGAGATCCTGGTCGGCAAGCTCTTCAAGCATGGCCTCGAAGAGGTGCGGTTCCACCATGTAGAACGCGGCTCGGTTGTGGTTGAGCACTGCGACAGGACGGTTGTTCGCTTCCCTAAGCACGGCGGCCGGGTTCTTCTTGAACTCGGACATGCTTACGGTGACGTCGGCGAGAATGGTTTCCATAATTAGCTCCATAATCAGGGCTAAATATAGCTACGTGCATCTGGTCTGTCAATCAGGCCAGGCCACGCCGACTCATCTGCGCGAGCGGAGCGTTCATCCATCCGGTCTTTGGAGTCGCACCATCGGGCTGACCCTTGTATCCCCGTGGCGAAAGCCTGGCCGAACGGATCGGCGTGTGGGATGGCCGACTGACGGGGCTAAGCTGGCTTCAGGGTTGGCCGGCGATGGATGGTCAGCCACAAGGATGCGACGATGATCAGGTTGATGACGCCTGCAATTGCCGCATTGGCATAGGTCCACTGATAGTCGCCGGTCAGGTCAAAGAGATAGCCGCCCTGCCAACCGCCCAGCCCGTGCCCGAGGTACGCAAACGCCGAGACGATCCCCAGTGACGAGGCGCGGCGCGACGGTGCGGTCAGGTTGCGGGTGGTCACGATGATCGACGTCATGACCCCGGCGTATCCAAAGCCATAGATCGCGGCATAAATATAGAAACTGCCCAGCCGGTCGAGGAAGACAAACCCCAGAACGAACAGCGTTTGCCAGGCTGAGGCGGTTAGATAGGCCGGGATCGCCCCAATCAGGTCGGTCAGCTTTCCGAACGCGACACGCTCGGCAATGGCGACCATCATCATCACGAACAGGACGCTTCCCGCCTCGGGCGCGGCAAAACCCTTGCCCTGAATGAGCGGCACCAGATGCATGAGGGGAACCGACATGCATGTGCAGCAGAAGACAACGGCCAACGCGATCCAGGCGGTGATAACGGCGTTGGGCAAACCTGACGGAGTTTGATCGGCAAGGCCGGACTTACCGGCCAGCGCGGGCGGATCGCGCAGGAACACCGCGACGGGCAACAACACTGCGATGGTGATCAACCCCTGCGCCATCATCGCGTGCCGCCAGCCAAGCGACTCGATCATGAAGGCGCCACTGAACGGGACGCCACCTTGCCCAAGCGCCTGGCCCGCAGACGCAAGGCCGATCGCAAGACCGGCCCCAAGCGTGAACCAATTGCCGACCAGCGCCATCAACGGGGCCGACAAGGCCCCGCCACCCAGCGCACCGGCCAGAAAGAACAACGCGTAGAACTGCCAAAGCTCGCTGGCCATCGAGGCGACGATAGAGGCAAGTCCGGTTGCGACAATGCCCAGCATCGCAACGGGTCGAACGCCAAACCTATCGGCGGCGAACCCCATGACCAACGATCCCACTGCGAGGCCGACCAACCCTGAGGTGTTGATCAGCGCGATGTCGCCCCGGCCCCATCCCTCGGACAGGCCCATCGGGACAAAATAGACCGACAGGCCGTTGACCAATTGCCCCATCGTCACCGCCAGGATCAGGGTCGATACCCCCAAGACCACCCAGCGATAGCGCGGGTTGTCGTCGCTCTGCACCGCCGTTTTCATATTCTTGCCCTCTGCCACCTCATGCCTTGGCTGCGGCAACATAGCAGAGGATCGAGGTGCAGGTCAAATTTCAGCTTTCCATGGCGCTGATCCGGCAGTCGGTACTCCAGCGTGAAATGGAGGCGACCTCGGTCGTTCATGCCCTGCACGTCGAAGGCCGAACCGAGCTGACCTTGGGGAAGCGGTTACTGTCCGGCACCTGTGTTGATCGAAAGAGTGGTGCAGGGTGCACCTGATCGACAATGGAGGTCGCCAGCGGCGAGGACCAGGCCACAGTGACGGAATGCTTCCCGCGACGCCGACCGCCAGGGGCGAGGCCCATAAATCACCGAGAGTCACCCATGAACCAATCCATCCCATCTACCGCGCTGCAACTGCGCTCGCTCGTGCAGGCTGACGGCAGCTTGCAGATCAGCCTGGAGCCAACGCCCGTTCCCGCTCCGGGTCCTGACGAGGTGTTGATCCAGGTGCAGGCAACGCCGATCAACCCGTCGGACATTGGCCTGCTGTTTGGACCGGCCGATCTGTCCTCTGTGAAGGTGACGGGCAGCGCCGACCGGCCGGTGGTCACCGCCCGCATTCCCGAACGCGCCATGCCCGGCATGGCCGCGCGCCTGGGGCAGAGCATGCCTGTGGGTAACGAGGGTGCCGGGCTGGTGGTTGCCGCCGGTTCCTCGCCCGCCGCGCAGGCCTTGCTCGGCCGCACGGTGGGTGTGATCGGTGGGGCCATGTACGCGCAGTACCGGGCCATGCCTGCGGCGCAGTGCTTGGCGCTGCCGGCCGGCACCACGGCGGCCGAAGGGGCATCGTGCTTCGTCAACCCACTCACCGCACTGGGCATGGTCGAGACCATGCGGCGCGAAGGCCACACGGCGCTGGTGCACACCGCAGCAGCAAGCAACCTGGGCCAGATGCTCAACAAGGTCTGCCAGAAAGACGGCATTGGCCTGGTCAACGTCGTTCGCAAGCCCGAGCAGGCTGCACTGCTGCGTGGAATCGGCGCCAAGCATGTGTGCGACAGCAGTTCACCTGGATTCATGGACGAGCTGACCAACGCGCTGGAGAGCACGGGCGCCACGATCGCGTTCGACGCCACCGGCGGCGGCACACTGGCCGGGCAGATCCTGCAATGCATGGAAAGCGCTATCAATCGCAACGCCAAGGAATACAGCCGCTACGGTTCGGCGGTGCACAAACAGGTCTACCTGTATGGCCACCTGGACCCACGCCCGACCGAAATCCAGCGCAGCTTCGGCATGGCGTGGGGCGTGGGTGGCTGGCTGCTATTCCCCTTCTTGCACAAGATCGGGCCCGCTGCGGGCCAGGCGCTGCGCGAACGCGTGGCCGCCGAGCTCAAGACCACGTTCGCCAGCCACTATGCGCGCACGGTATCGCTGGCCGACGCACTGAGCGCCGACGCCATCGCCTTCTATGGCCCGCGCAACACCGGCGCCAAGGTGCTGATCGATCCGTCGATGTGATCGAGTGACGGCAGTCCGGAGGCGCAGGGCGCGGACGCGCTCCCGGTGATGAGCCATCATTTATCCAACTGGAACGAATGACTGTTCCAGACTGGGTGCGGTCGCACAGATTTGGGTCTTGAACGACTGCGGCAACCGATACCTGACGTTGGCCCCCTTTTGGGGCGGGTGTCCGCTCATACCTGAAGCTGACGTTCACTGTGGGTCAGCCAGTTGCGCGTTGCCCAGCCAGCGGCGAGGCCTGGCCAGCGACTGCTCCCGCCGGCATCGAGCTGACACTTCCCAGCCATTCAGGGTACCAGCCGCGTGGACTTGTGGGGCGGCTTTGCGAAAGCGGTCGGCCAATCGCCAATGAAAACGGCACCCGAAGGTGCCGCGATTGGAGTAAAGGTGAATCAGGCCGGACGCTTGCGACGAACGGCTGCCAAACCAGCCAGGCCGAGGCCGAGCAATGCGAGTGAGCCGGGCTCCGGAACGTTGTTGCCAGGTGGCGGCGTGATCGGCGGAGGGAACGATCCATCTTCGATCGTGAAGGCCGAGTACGTCACACTGGACTGGGAGAAGTTGTAGAAAGCCATGGCGCCGTTCATGAAGGAGCCCGTGATATCTAACTGCTTCACCCCGTTGACGAACACCTCGAGATCGGTCGGACCAAAGTCGAACGTGAATTCATAATCTGTGCCGAGAGCCCATCCCGTGCTGCCCAGTGTTACGTCCCGCGTTGAAGCTCCTCCAAGCCAGAACCAGCCACTGTGCCCGCAAGGTTGGCGTGTTGCCAAAACTCGTCCGCATCGGGAATACCGCTGACGCGCGAGACCGCCAGCCCAGCCTGCGCTGTGCCGCCCAACGAATTCGAAGGTGATCCGAAGTCGAAAGATTGGGTGCCGCGCTTCCAGTCGATCAACAGGTAGTTCGCCGACGCGTTGTTCGTGTCTCCTGAGTGATAGCCGAGCGCGAAGCCGATGTAGTCGTCGTCGCCATTGCCGGACGAACTGATCTTGCCGGTGATTTACGAGCCGAACGTATTGAAATCACTGACGAACAGCGTCGGTTGCCCGTTGGCGGACTGGAACACGCTGTTGCCGCCAACCTGCACGGTCCACACGCCTGCGCCAAACCCACTCACCGCGGGATAGGACTCGGCCGCCCAAGTGCTCAGATTCACCGGCGCGGCCAGCACCACGGATGCCGATGCCCACAAAAGGCCGGCCATGATTGTTTGCGATTGGATCTTCAAGAGGTTCTCCTCGATTGTTTGATAGATGGCAGTAGGGCGATCGTCACGCCTATGCTGCCCGGTTTAAATATGAAAGCACGATGTATGCCATCCCGACTCCCGCGCCGATACACCTCCCCAATTCGGGCCCAAACGCAGCTTGCGATCCAGATCGCGCTGCCGGCCCCCGGCGCTACTGTAAAAAATATCGACAACGTTCGGGGCCTGGCGGGCAGGGTCAGTAGCCAGTTAATCCCAACGCTTATCCTGTCGGCACTCGCGGCACCACTGTCACGGCTGCACGGGTCGGCATCCTACAAATCTTAACGATTGCAGACTTACCCTGTTGCGCCATCCTGACCGGCTGCTCCCTGCCATCAAGAGACGTACGCCTTGTCAAGATGAGCTGCAGTTCTTGGCCGGGACTTCGAGTACGCCGCAGCGCCCGATAGCTGCCGCTCGCGGGAACGCGCCAGCGACTGCCAGCGCACCGGCCATCGCCGGATCAATCCGATCCGCTGCCGCCATGGTCGGTCTCGACTGAGCCTCAGCTATGCTGTGGTCGGCCGTGAGACAGGGTAAGCAGGACCAACCTCGACGCTCAAGTCCCGGCGCATGATTGAGTCACGCCCGATGTACATCACCGACCTCACACATTTCCTCGACAAGTCTGGCGCAATCGGCCCCGTCAAGGGTCCAGTCCGCGCTATGGCGCAGTTTCTTGTCGACGTGGTCACCCATGCGTCTGACGCCACAAGACACGCCTTGACCGCTCCGACCTGCTTCAAGTGCAAGAAGATCGCGGTCGAGGCTAATCGGGCCCATGACGACGCCGTCGTATGGATCTGCCCCGCCTGCCGCACAGAGGGTCGGATTTCGAACTGGAAGGGCAGCCTATGGGATTTACGCGACCGCCCGCAGGCCCGCAGCAGCTAATCCGAGAAATCCCATGGGCTTGTCGTCGAAGTTGTTCCTGCTCTCCGCCGACGACACGGTGCACGCACTGTCCAACGCGGCCTTCATGCGAATGTTGCGCCGGGAATCCATCGCCCGCATTCCGGAATTTGCCGGGCAGCGCGTTCGCCAGGCCAGCGCCATCGTCGAGGTGGCGAATGGCGTGCCAACGCGGATAATCCGCTGCACATTCGCCATTCTCGACATCGATGAGCATGGTGTGCTTGATGTCGACCGTTGGAACGCCCAGCAGTTCGCCCGTGTCGGTGACCCGCTCGCACCTGAGCGACCAGACCGCGGGAGCATGCCTCAAATCATCGATGCCGCCAGTCGTTTCGTCGCTCGCGGCGGATCCTGGGAGCCAGATCAAACATTGCTGCATCGCATAGAAGAGGCGGCGCTGCTGAAACTGGTCTGCTCCCGGGTGCAAGTTGTGCGTTGAACTGCCCGTCCGCCCGGCCGTTCGCGCCCAAATCGAGTTCAGCTTGCCCACGAGCTGCCGGTCGCCCAAGGCCCGGACTTCGCCGACCCTGCCAAGTCGACATTCACGTTGCGGCGGTCAGCCCCTACCCTGTGTCAAAGGCGCAAGCTGTCAAACTTTCGGTTGCCAAAAATTGTCAAAAGCGGGCAGGTCTCTTGATCCGTCACTAGTTTTGCTACCCCACCGCAACGTTGATTTCATTCGGTCGTTCATCGCAAGCGACGCCCGCCACCGTGGATCGGTTTCCATGGGCCTGCATCACAAAAGTCAGGACACCCCCCACAATCGGGGGCGTCCATCCGGTCTTTGGAGTCGCACCATCTGGCCACAACCCACCCGCACCACCATGAACCGATTGCAGTCAGAGCTCGATCGCCTGTACCTCCCCAGGCCACAGGATCGCATTGACGCTGACATGCAGCCAGCGGCCCTGATAGACACCTCGGGCCGGGTGCGTGCCATGGTGATGGAGCTGGCGCGACCGGTGGACTGGGAGGCCTTGTCCAGAGTCTGGCACGGTGTACAGGTCGAACTTGAACTTCCCGCCCCTGCCATTGCCGTCTCCGGTATCGATGGGCTTCAGCTTTGGTTCTCGCTCGCAGAGCCGATCGCGGTCGCACAGGCGCATGCGTTTCTTGAGGGTTTGCGGCAGCGGTTTCTGGCTGATATTGAATCCAGCCGCGTTCGCTTGATGCCTGCGTCAAGTGCCTCAGCGCTGCGCCAGGACCTCCATGCCGCGCGGGTACCGGCGCTGCAAGAAGACAGCGGCAACTGGTCCGCATTCCTGGCTCCCGATCTGGTTCCGATTTTTGCCGAATCACCGTGGCTCGACATTCCACCCAATGAAGAAGGGCAGGCCACCTTATTGCGCAGCATCGAGGTGATGACACCGTCTGCGTTCGAGGCCGCATGCGCGAAACTCGGGCCGACCCTGCATCCGCAGAGTTCGACTGTTGCGGTTGCGGTGCAGGCCAGCGACTCCGAACCCACGGCGTACGACCTGCCAAAGGCCGCTTCCGCGGGTGGAGACCCAGAGCAGTTTCTGCTCCAGGTCATGAATGACGCGACCGTTGCACTGGCCCTGCGGATAGAAGCGGCCAAGGCGCTGCTGCAGCACGCATACGATCGGCGCCTCAAGCAAGGCGACTGATCCGCGCAGGTTCAATTCAGTTCGTCATGCCTTGCACGGTCGCGCGTGGTGGCAGCAGTCTGGAAACTTCGCGCAATCTCTGGTGAGCGGGGCCTTCCCACGCAACGGGTAGCTGATTTCTGGCTTGCAGATAGTGGTGCGTGAACACGTCCAGATAGGCTGCCAGCGTTTGCCCTGCCAGGTCTTCGCCAGCCAGGGCAAAGCACATCGCAGCCACCTCACTGGTGCAAAAGTGATCGTCGCGCCGGGATCTGCGCAACTTGTATTCCGACTTCCGGTCTGGCTGCAGACTGAGCACGGGCAGAGCGGCTAGGTAAGGGCTTCGGCTGAATATCTTGCGGGCCTCGGCCCAGGTGCCGTCCAGAAGGATGAACAGGGGGCGCTTGTCCGCCGCAGCGCAGGGCGTAGCAGGGCGTTGAACGGTATATACAACCCGCTCGGGCGCCGCATATTCCCCTGGAAACACCACATAGGCCTGCCATTGCGGATCGCTCAGCAGGGTCAGGAGCGCGGGGTCCGTTTCGGTGCGTGCCCAGCCGAAGGCGAAAGTGTCGGTCACCACGTCGGCAATCAACCAGCCCGTGTTGCTGGGCTTGAGCGGCTCGATTTCAGCCATGAGCAGACATACCCCTGCGCGGGTAAACACGACAGGGCGTTGGGCACACATGCAGTGGCTAGGCACCAATCGACAACCGGCACATCGCTCGCGCTTGAACCCTCCCCGGGCAAGAAAAGGTTTGGTGCTGCGCGCGAGTCGCCTGGCGCGAAGGAGAGAGACGGCGTGGGGCATGTGACGATTGTCGGGCTGCCGGCGCTGCGCACGGTTCGACCCTGAATCGCACAGGGCCCCGGATAGGGCGAGTCATCTGACCCTGTAGCGCTCCATGATCGCCATGTTCGGCTCGAATCCGTGGCCCGGACGCTGCGGTATCACCACCTTGCCGCCCACAGGCAGTGGGGTTCCTCCAGTCGCCAGGTCACCATCCAGGTCTACATACAGATGCTCCAGCAGTGGCTCTCCATGCAGCCCCGCCATCAGCTGTAAGGTGGTGAAGTAGCCTACCCCGAAGTACGGTGAATGCGGCATCAATGCGAGACCTTGGGCCTGGGCCATCTTCGCCACGGCGACGAATTCGGTAACACCGCCAACCTTGGTCACCGACGGCTGCAGGAAGGTCACCGCGCCGGCTTCGATGATGCGGGCGAATTCATGCCGGGTGCAGGCGTTTTCGCCTGCGCCGAGCGGGAACTGGCGGTTCAGCCTGGCCTGGTTGAGGATGTCTTCAGGTGGAAAGATCGGCTCTTCTACCCAGGTGGCACCAATCTCCTGCAGTACCGCGAGTTTCTGCTGCGCCTGCTCGAGCGTCCAGGCACAGTTGACGTCGACCGAGATTCCGATGTCCGGTCCGCAGGCGGTGCGCGCAGCACGCATCATGGCGGGGTCGACCTCGTGCAGCTTGATCGCGCGGTAACCCTGGGCCAGCGCATGGCGGCAGTATTTCTGCACCAGCGTCTCATCGGCATACCGCACCAGGCTGGCGTAGGCATCGACTTCGCTGCGCAGCGTGGGGCCGAGCAAGGCATGCAGCGGCAGGCCCTGAGCCTTGGCCGCCAAGTCCCACAACGCGATGTCGAAGCCCGATATGGCGAACATCGTGACGCCGTAGCGACCGAAAAGATGCAGGCGTTGCTGAACCTCCAGCGTAAGGGCCTCAGGTGTCGCCGGCAATTCGCGGCCCAGTAGCAGTGGCGCCACCATGTCGCGGGCAGACGCTGCCACGGCGCTGCGGCACGAATAGGCGAAACACTCGCCCCAGCCGACCAGGCCGGTGTCGGTCTGCAGCCGCACGAACACCGCCTCCAGCGTGTTCCAGCGGCTGGGCATGATGCCGGTGCCGGCTGCGCCACCGTCGCTGAATGGCACGACGGCTTCGATGATGTCGATGTGGGTGATCTTCATGGCGGGTGCGCGCGGTCAGGGGTTGCGATGTCCGGTGCATCATCGCACGGCATTTTGACGCATGCCATGCCATGCCCGGATCGTAATGGCTGGCGCCACTGACCCGCAATCTGCAAGGCGGTATCGTGTTGGCCAATCGCGACATCAATTTGCCCGCTTCGTACCAGGCGGCCTTGCAGCGGCTTAACGCCTGTCCATGACCACCGGTTGCGGCCGGCCGCCGCCGCGCCGGTCAGTTGCCGGCAGTGTCCCGTGGGCGTCGGCGTGCCCACTTTTCGGCCAGGTTCAGTCCCGCGCCGGGCCGGCTCCAGGGGCATACTGCGATGCAGATGGCGCAGCCCTGGGTCTGGTTGAAGAACGGCGGGCAGCGGTCGAAATCCACATACCATTTCTGCATTCCGCGCACCAGTTGCTTGTCGGGCGCGAGCGCCTCGGGCGGGCAGGCGTTTTCGCACACACGGCAGTGGCGGCAAAAGTCGTCGACACCGAAGCTGCGCGGCTTGGTGGGTGCCAGCGGTGCGTCGGTGAGCACCGCCGCCAGTCGGAACGAGGCGCCGAATAGTGGCGAGCCCAGCAGGGACCCGGTGGCGCCCAACTGCAAGGTCAGGCCGTTGGCCACGGCCATCTCCCCATCGGATTGCGCCAGCACCGGCAGCAGCGCAAATGCCAGGCCGGAATAGACGCCCGAGAAGGTGTTGAGCACCAGCGCCAGTGCCCTGACCTGGACGGTGATGGTGCAAATGCCATCCGACTCGACGCCAGCAGCATGGCGGCGGCGATGATCGCCCAGAACAGCGGCGCGGCGCGTCAGGCCAACAGGTCGGCGATCAGGCCCGAGCCCATGGCACCGAGCGCAAAGCCCACGGGAACGAAGCTGCTCCACAACGCCAGCGCCGACATCTTGCCCAGTTGCGCTGCGGCGAGTAAGCCCAACGCATACAACCAGCCGATGCGGCGCCAGGAATATTCCATCGTGTCCTCGTGCTACCGCCGCGTCAGCGCCGTTTGCGCGCCTGGTCGTATTTGCGCCAGTAGTCGAACTCGTCAGCGTGCAGTTCGATGTCGACTTCCATCACGCGGATCAGCCCTCGCGCGCGCTGTCGGGTTTGCCGGTCAAGCGCCGGCGCCGGCGCTTGAACCAGGTCCAGCCATGCCAGGCCAGCGACGTCACAGCATAGGACAGCAGGCCCATCAGGGTCGCCAGAATGGTCAAGCCGAGCAACAGGGGCTTGCCCATATCTGACACCCGCGTCCACATGGGCTGGTGTTGCGGGGGATGGGCCGCTTGCTGGATTCCGGGCGGGGGCGGCAGTGCGCCGGCATGCGGGACACCGATGATCCTGTGCCCTAGCCGATAGGCGGCGTAGTACAGCGGTCCGAAGGTGAGCGGATTGGTCACCAGCGTACTGGCGGCAGCGGCGGGTACATTGGCGCGCAGCAGAACGGCAGCACCAACCGACAGCGGAATCTGCGCCACCGGAACCAGCAAGCCGAAGAAGATGCCCAGCGCCACGCCCATGGCCACACCACGGCGCGACCAGCGCCACAGGCGCGGTCGGCGCAACCACGGGCTCAGCCAGCGCAACCAGCGGTTGTCACGGATCTGGGCCCGGGTTGGAATCATCGCCCGTAGGCGGGTGAGCCACAACATGCAATTTCTCCGGACAGACAAGGGCTCAAGTATCGACGCGCGCTGCGCAGGCGCCGTAGCAGGCTGTGCAGAGGCGCTCAGTCGCTTGCCGGACCTTCACCCGGGCGCAGCGCGGACTGCAGGTCGAGTTGAATATCGCGCGTGCCATCGGATCGGTCGTGGTGGCTGTCGACGAACCCCAGATCGCGCTGCAAAGCCAGCATGCGTGCATTTTCGCCCAGTACGGTCGCGACCAGGCGTTGTGTGCCCTGCGCACGCAAGGTGCGGATCAACTTGTCCATCAGCAGCGTGCCCAGCCCGGAGCCTTTGAGGTCCGATCGCACGATGATGCCGAACTCCGCGGTGATATTGTCCGGATCGACCACGGCCCGCACGGTTCCCAGCGTGTATTGCTGGTCGTCGGGACCGGTTTCGACCGCGATGAAGGCGATCTCGCGCTCGTAGTCGATCTGCGTCAGGCGAGCCAGTTCGCTCGGCTCGATGCTGCGCCGGCTGTAGAAGACACGCATGCGAACGTCTTGCGGACAAAAACTCCAGATGCTGGGCCTCATCGCCAGGTCGGATCGGCCGCAGTGTCAGTGCCCGCCCTTGCCAGCTCGCCGATTCCACCAGGTGGGCCGGATAGGGCCGGATAGCGAAATGGTCCGCGCCGCCCAGCGCGCCGCTGCGCACACGGATGCGCGCGTCCAGTGCCATGGCGCCGGACGGGCCAAGCAGTAGCGGGTTGATGTCGAGTTCGACCAGTTGTGGAATGTCGGCCAACAGGCGGGACACGGCAACCAGCACCGCATGCAGCGCATCCTGGTCGGCCGCAGGGACGTCGCGGTAGGCGCCCAGCAGCCGTGCGATTCGGGTGGACTGCACCAGGGCGCGGGCCAGCGCGCTATTGAGCGGAGGCAGCGCAATGGCGCGGTCGGCCACCACCTCGACCGAGGTGCCGCCGGAGCCGAACAGGATCACCGGGCCGAACACGGCATCGATGCTGGCGCCGACGATTAATTCGCGGCCATGGGCCATGCGCACCATGGCCTGTACGGTGAATCCCTGCACCCTGGCCTTTGGCTGCTCGCGGGCTACCCGCGCCAGCATGTCCATCGCCGCCTCCTGCACCGCGTCGGCGTGCGGCAGGTCAAGCACGACACCGCCGATGTCAGACTTGTGCGAAATATCGTCTGACAGGATCTTGAGCACCACCGGAAACCCGATGGCCCGCGCTGCGGCCACCGCCTCGTGGGGAGAATCGGACACGACGCGGGTCGCGACCACCGGTATGCCATAGGCATCGAGCACGGCCTTGGCCTCCGGTTCACTGAGCATCTCGCGCCCTTGTGACAGCACCTGCTGCACCAGTTGACGCACCTTGTCGGTATCGGGCTTCGCCGCGGCATGGGCTGCGGGCGCTGCGGCCGGCGCCTCCAACAACTGCGCCTGATTGCGTCGATAACGCACCAGCATCGCAAACGCACTGACCGCTTCTTCCGGCGTGTCGTAACTGGCGATGCCGGCGTCCTGAAAGGTCTGGCGGGCGTCGGCGACGGCGGCCTCGCCAAGCCAGCAGGACAAGAGTTGTTGCGAATGGCGTTTGACCAGCGGCACCAGCGCTTGCGCGATGTCGACGCTCGGAACAATCGCGGTCGGTGCGTGGATGAACAGGATCGCGCTCCCATCTGGTGCCTTTTGCAAGGCCTCAAGCGCCTGCACATAACGCTCTACCGGCGCGTCGCCGATGATGTCCACCGGATTGCCATGCGACCAGTTGCCGGGCAGTACTGCGTCGAGTGCCTTCAGGGTTTGCGCATCCAGCACGGACAGGTCCATTCCTGCATGTTCTGCGGCGTCGGCAGCCATCACGCCGGCGCCGCCGCCATTGGTCAGTATGGTCAGTTGATCGGAGCGGTTGGTGCGAAACCGCGTCAAGGTCTCGGCCGCGAGAAACAGCTGCTGCAAGGTGTCAACCCGCAGCATTCCGGCGCGCGCAATCGCCGCCTCGTAAACCAGATCGGAGCCGGCCAGCGCGCCGGTATGGGACGCGGCAGCTTTCTGTCCCTGACGGGAACGACCGGCCTTGACCACGATGACTGGCTTGTTGCGCGCGGCTGCGCGTGCGGCCGACATGAACTTGCGCGGTGCTTCGATTGACTCGATGTACAGCAAGATGGCGCGCGTGCGTCCGTCGCTGGCCAGATAGTCCAGCATGTCGCCGAAATCGACATCGGCATGTTCGCCCAAGGACACGAAATGCGAGAAACCGATGGCCCGTGCACGGGCCCAGTCGAGCATGGCGGTCACCAGGGCGCCGGACTGCGATACGAACGCCAGTTCGCCCGGCGCTGCCGCCACATGTGCAAAGCTGGCATTCAGACCACTGTGCGGCGACAGCAGGCCGATGCAATTGGGACCGAGGATGCGCAGCAACCAGGGTCGCGCCGCGTCGAGCATGGCCTTGCGCTGCGCCTTGTCCAGGCCGGCGGTCAATACGACCGCGGCGCGTGTACCACGCTGGCCCAGCTCGGCGATCAAGCCGGGAACGGTGGCTGCCGGCGTGCAGATCACCGCCAGGTCGGGCACGCTTGGCAGGTCGGCCACGCGGGCATAGACCGGCTCCCCATCAATGTCCTTATGACGGGGATTGACGGCATAGAGCGGACCCTTGAAGCCGCCCCCGCGCAGATTGGCCCACACAGTGGCGCCGACACTTCCGGCACGTTGCGAAGCACCGAACACCGCCACACTGGTGGGGGTGAATAGCGGGTCCAGATTGCGAATACTCATGGGGTCGTGACTTGGCAATGGTTGGCGTGGCGCAGCCGCAGGTCGCGCTTACGGCAGGTTGTACCCATCATACGAAAGTGCAAGCCACAAGGGGCAAGCTTGGCCGCGGCTTGACAAGCCCCCGACAAATGTCCCCACGGCGCCGGCAGTCCGACCGGGGTGGCCGGCACGAAACCCGCGCCGTCAGATGGCCAGGCGCAAGGGTCGACCGAAAACCGAGTTGGCCGCCACCACCACCATGCGATGGCGTGCGCCCACGCCTTTTGCGGTGGGCAGTGGGGCAGCCGTCGGGGCACGCGCTGGCAGCGTCGTCCGCAGCGGCGCGATCACCGCCTCGAGCCTGACGTCGCGGAGCATGTCGAGCATGTGGCGTTCGAGGTCGGTGCACCACTCGCCGCCGATGCGTTGGCCGCCTGGCGGACGATCGGCAAAGGAACGGTGACCTTTGCCTTCGCTCGGCGCATCGCCTTCTTCGACCGCGCTGGCGATGTCGGCCAGCGAAATATCACGGGTGTCGCGCGCCAGCGTGTAGCCGCCGCCCGGTCCGCGCGTGCCGGTGACCAGGCCTTTGCGACGCAAACGTCCGAACAGCAAGTCGAGATACGAAGGCGACACGCTCTGGCGCGCGCTGATGGCCGATAGCGGAACCGGACCAAGGTCCTGGCGCAAGGCCAGGTCCATCATGGCGGAAACGGCCAGACGGCATTTGGGGGGGATGTACATGGAGTATTCCTGATGGTCGGATGCTAATGGACAAATGGCAGCGCAAATCGCGTAGGGTGCTGGCGTTCAGCCGGCGGGCGGGGCACTCTCGCGTGGGCGGGTCTGGCGCCTGTGCAACACAGCAATGGCCACACGCTGCGGACCGGCATCCATGCTTGGCAACAGAACCAGGGACAAGGGTTGCTGGCCGAATCGCGCACGTTCGAGCCGGATGGCGACGCTGCGTGCGGCCCGGTCGCTGCAACGATCGATCACGGCATACAGATCCGGTCCCAAGTCCTGGACGACTACCGTTGGGGCATCCACCAGCTGAACGCGGATGTGGCAACAGCCGTGCGCACCACGGTTTGGAGCGATCACGTCGTCCAGGCGCACCTGCACACGGGATACACGGGTGCCATGTCGGGCCAGGCCGAATCCCAGTCGGCGCCGCACATGGTCGGTCAACGCGGCGGTGACTGGGAAACCCCGGCATTGGATGTCGTATTGCATCGGCGCTCCTGTGGTGACGGGCGAATTTGCCATGGGGGACAGTGTGGACGCGATCGGAGACAATGTAAATTCGAATTATTTATCCATATCATTCGAAAAATACTGATGATTAACTACAAGCACCTTCTGTATTTCATGCAAGTGGCGAAGGCTGGCAGCGTGATGCGAGCCAGTGAGCAACTGCATGTAACGCCCCAGACCATCAGCGGCCAGATCCAGTTGCTCGAGGACAAGCTGGGCAGTCCACTATTCAGCAAGAGCGGGCGCGGTCTGGCACTGACCGAAGCCGGTCGCCTGGCGCTGGGTTACGCCCAGGACATCTTTTCGCTGGGCGCTGAACTGGAGCAGGCGGTGCATGAGCATCCGAAAAATCGACCGGCGCTCGAGTTCCGGATCGGCGTCGCGGACGCCTTGCCCAAGCCAATTGCCTACCGGTTGGTTGAGCCCGCGACCCGCCTGGAGGAACCGGTGCGTCTGGTGTGCCGCGAGTGGAAGCTCGAAAGCCTGCTCGCCGAGCTAGCCTTGCACAGGCTCGATCTGGTGCTCTCCGATGCGCCGATTCCCGCCTCTGTGAGCATCAAGGCGTTCAGTCACCAGCTTGGTGCATCGGGTCAGAGCTTTTTTGCAAGTGCGCCGTTGGTTCAGCGGTTGCCGGGCGTGTTTCCCGCGTGCCTGGACGGCGCTCCGATGCTGATGCCGGCGGACGATTCGGCGACCGGGCAGAAACTGCGCGACTGGTTTCAGACCCGCGAGATCCATCCGCATGTGGTTGGCGAGTTCGATGACAGCGCGCTGGCGATGGAGTTCGGCAGCCGCGGCACCGGCATCTTTGTTGGCCCGACCGTGTTGGCGGAAGAAATCTGCCGTCAGTTCGGAGTCACAGTTCTGGGCGAAGCGGACGGGATCAGCGTGGAGTACTTCGCAATTTCTGTCGAGCGCCGCATCACCCATCCCTGCGTGATCGCGATCACACGCAGCGCACGCCAGGCATTGTTCGCCGGCAGCGGAAAGAGCCGCTTGGCTCGTCAAACCCCAATGGGTGATTGACGGCCTTCAGATCGGCCGGCTCGGCCAGGGAGCCGTCAGTCGCGGTGCAGGGCCTGCGCCACCATGGCGGCGCACAGCGTTACGGCCGCGTTGGCCTCATCGATGGCGCGGCCCATGGTGATGAAGCCGTGGATCTGGCGTTCGAAACAAATATGGGTGGCGCGATTGCCGGCTTCACTCAGGCGTTGGCTGTACTGCAGACCTTCGTCGCGCAAGGGGTCGTAGCCGGCGGTCAGCACGAAGGCATCGGCCAGCCCGTTCAGGTCGTCGCGCAGCAACGGGGAGGCCCGCCAGTCGGCATCGAACGCCGCGTCGTCAATATAGTGGTCGTGGAAGTAGGCCATTGTGTCGCGCGTCAGCAGATACCCCTGGCCATTGGCGGTGTGGGACGGTGCCTGGCGCCGCATGTCGGTGGCGGGATAGATCAGCAGCTGAAAGCGCAGCGGTGGATCACCGGCATCCCGTGCGGCCAGTGCCACGACGGCCGCCAGGTTGCCGCCGGCACTGTCGCCGCCGACAGCGATACGCGCCGGGTCCAGCGCGAGCCGATGCGCATGATCACGGCACCAGCGTGTGGCGGCAATGCAATCATCGACAGCACAGGGGAAGCGGAATTCGGGACCGAGCCGGTAGTCCACTGCCAGCACCGCACAGCCAGCCTGATTGGCGAGTTGCCGGCACAAGGTGTCATGGGTGTCCAGGTCGCCCATGACCCAGCCACCCCCGTGAAAGTACACCAGCACCGGCAACGGACGCCGAGGCTCGCGTGTCGCGGCGGGCCGATACAGGCGCAGCGCGATCGGGCCGTGGGGGCCGTCGGCCTGCAGTTCTTGAACCGAATCCACCTGCGGCGGTTCGGGCTGGGTCACAGCGCGCCGATCCCGGTACAGGGTGCGCGCGTCCGCAGGCGACAGGGTATGGGTTGGAGGAACCTGGCGTTGCTCTATCAAATCGAGCAAGACGCGGGCCTGGGGGTGCAACATGGGCAAATCGCAAGTTAGGATGGATGATCAGGGCTGGAGCTGTCGCGCCGAGTTTAGCGCCCGGGTTTTGTTCAGCGTTGCCCCAAGCGTATAAGCTCGTCGCTATGAAGCTGTACAACTATTTCCGCTCTTCCGCGTCGTATCGTGTTCGCATTGCTTTGGGCCTGAAAGGTCTGGCCTATGAGTATGTATCGGTGCATCTTGCACGTGGCGAGCACCGGCAAGCGCCGTATGCCGACATCGCGGCCGATGGCCTGGTGCCGGTGCTTGAAGTGGGCGACGTTCGGCTGTCGCAGTCGATGGCGATCATTGAATACCTAGAGGACATGCATCCGCAGCCGCCGTTGCTGCCGCAAGACCCGGTCGATCGGGCGCGGGTGCGCGCGTTGGCGCAAAGTGTCGCCTGCGAGATCCATCCATTGAACAACCTGCGCGTGCTCAAGTATCTGGTGCGCGAACTCAAGGTCGATGAGCAGGCCAAGACCCGTTGGTATCGCCACTGGGTGCGCGAGGGACTGCTGGCCTTCGAGCGTCAGTTGAACCAGGGCAAGGCCGGCATGTACTGTTTTGGCGATACCCCGACCCTGGCCGATTGCTGCCTGGTGCCGCAGATTTTCAACGGTCAGCGGTTTGACTGCGATTTTTCCGATTTGCCTCGCACCATGGCGGCGTACGAAGCCTGCATGGCGCTGGATGCGTTTGCACTGGCCCAACCTTCGGCATGCCCGGATCACGAGGCATGACGGCGCTGCATCCGGACTGGTTGGTGCCGGATTGGCCGGCGCCGTCCCGGGTGCGGGCCGTGTTTACGACACGAAACGGCGGCGTGTCGAAGCTACCGTTCGCTAGCATGAATCTGGGGCGCCCGTCCGGTGACGATGCGACCGCGGTGGATGTCACTCGTGGCCGGCTGCAGGCCGCGCTGGGGGAGCAACCGATCTACCTGAGTCAGGTCCATGGTGTGGAATCGGTCGAACTGCGCGAATTTGCCCAGCCCGGTGTGCTGGAGGCCGACGCTTGCACCACCGGGACGCCGGGGGTGGTGTGCACAATCCGGGTGGCCGATTGTCTGCCGGTGCTGTTCACCGATGGCGATGGTCAGGCTGTCGGCGCTGCGCACGCCGGTTGGCGGGGCCTTGTTCAAGGGGTTCTGGAGTCCTGTTTTGACCAATATGTGAGCCTGCAGCCGCAAGCGAATTCGTCTGGCGCTACGGTTGCCGGGAACACGCTGGCCTGGTTGGGGCCGTGCATCGGGCCGCAGGCATTCGAAGTCGGCCCGGAAGTGCGCGAGGCTTTCGTGGCGCACGACACCGCGGCGGCCTGCTGTTTTGCGCCACAGGCGCACGGAAAATGGTTGGCGGACCTTGCCGGATTGGCGCGTCAGCGTCTGCAGCGCCTGGGCATCACGCAAATCCATGGGAATGACGGTGGCGCTGCCTGGTGCACTGTGAACAACCCCTTACGATTTTTCTCGCACCGGCGCGACAGGCTCGTCTTGGGTGGCAGCGGTCGCATGGCCGCCTGCATCTGGCTCGACCGCGCCGCCTGAGACGCGATCGGCGCTTGCCGCGTCTTCGGCGCGTTCGCGCGCTCGTTGCGCGCGGCGCCGCGCAGGGGTGCCGAGCAGGTACATCACAAGTGCCACCGGCAGCAAACCATACAGGACGAACGTGATGATGGCGCCCAGCACGGAGCCCTGGCTGCTGGTGCCCTCGACAAGGGCCATCATCAGCGTGACATAGATCCAGGCAATAGGAACGAGGTACATTGGAGGCGAGGCAAAAGGTCCGGGTGTCAGTTTACCGAAGGACACTTCGGTCATACTGGGTTCATCACGAATTGCCACAGCAGGACGCATGATGAAACAGGATATGAACGAGTTTTGGAAGCAATCGGCCGAGCAGATGCAGCAGACGCTGATGCGTCAGTGGACAGGCGCATTGCAGGCCATGCAGAACATGGCGCCCGGCGCGGGCGCAGCCTCGGCGGACCAGCCGCCGGCAGTGAGTCTGTCTGCGCCGCGCCTGCAGCAATTGCAGCAGCAGTACCTGCAGGAAGCCACCGATCTGTGGACCCAGTCGCTGCAGGGCAAACCGGCAATCAGCGACAAGCGGTTCGCCAGCGAAGCCTGGAGCAGCAATCCGGTGGCCGCTTTCTCCGCGGCGAACTACCTGCTCAATGCCCGCACGATGATGGGTCTGGCGGACTCGATCGAGGCCGACGAGAAGACCCGTGCGCGGGTGCGCTTCGCAGTCGAGCAGTGGATCGCGGCCTCGGCGCCGAGCAACTTCATGGCCTTGAATGTGGAGGCCCAGCAAAAGGCGATCGAGACCAAGGGCGAAAGCATCGCCAAGGGCATGCAAAACCTGCTGCACGACATGCGTCAGGGCCACGTCTCGATGACCGACGAGAGCCTGTTCGAGGTTGGCCGCAATGTGGCGACGACCGAGGGTGCGGTGGTGTTCGAGAACGAACTGTTCCAGCTGATCGAATACAAGCCACTCACGGCCAAGGTGTTCGACAAGCCGCTGCTGCTGGTGCCGCCGTGCATCAACAAGTACTACATCCTGGATCTCCAGCCGGAGAATTCGCTGATTCGCTATGCCGTTGAGCAAGGCCATCGTACCTTTGTCGTGAGCTGGCGCAACCCCGATGCCTCGCTCGCGCTCAAAACCTGGGACAACTACATCGAGGACGCGGCCATACGTGCCATTGGCGTGGTGCAGGACATCTCGGGCGCCAAGACCATCAATGCGTTGGGCTTCTGTGTGGGTGGCACCATCCTCACGACCGCGATTGCGGTGCTGGCGCAGCGCGGCGAGAAGCCGGTGGCCAGCGCGACCTTGCTGACCACCTTGCTCGATTTCACCGATACCGGTGTGCTCGACGTGTTCATCGACGAATCGTTCGTCAAGTACCGTGAAATGGAGTTGGGCAAAGGCGGCCTGATGAAAGGTCAGGATCTTGCCTCGACCTTCTCGTTCCTGCGTCCGACCGACCTGGTCTGGAACTATGTCGTGGGCAACTACCTCAAGGGCGAGACGCCGCCGCCGTTCGACCTGCTGTACTGGAACAGCGATTCGACCAATCTGCCCGGGCCGTTCTACGCCTGGTACCTGCGCAACACCTATCTGGAGAACCGGCTGGTCAAGCCCGGCAAGGCCTCGGTTTGTGGCGTCAAGATCGATTTGCGCAAACTCGATCTTCCGGTTTATGTCTACGGCTCGCGCGAGGACCACATCGTGCCCATTGGCGGGGCCTATGCGTCGACGCAGCATCTGCCGGGCAAGACCCGTTTTGTCATGGGTGCATCCGGACATATTGCCGGCGTTATCAATGCGCCGGTCAAGAACAAGCGCAGCTACTGGACCGGCCCGGCAGACAAGTTCCCGGCCAAGGTCGAAGACTGGATCTCGGGCGCCAAGGAGCATCCGGGCAGTTGGTGGACGGATTGGGCCACCTGGCTCAAGAGTCAGGCCGGCAAGCAGGTTGCGGCGCCAAAGTCTTTCGGCCGTGGAAAATACAAGGCGATCGAGGCCGCGCCGGGTCGTTACGTCAAGGCCAAGGCCTGACACCGAATCAGAAACCAAAACAGGAGAATCTCATGGAAGATATCGTCATCGTTGCAGCCGCCCGCACTGGCGTAGGCAAATTCGGTGGTTCGCTGGCCAAGGTGCCGGCAACCGAGTTGGGTTCTATCGTGATCGCGGACGTGCTCAAGCGCAGCGGTCTGCAGGCAGACCAGATTGGTGAAGTCATCATGGGCCAGGTGCTGACAGCCGGCTCGGGCCAGAATCCGGCCCGCCAGGCCCTGATCAAGAGCGGCCTGAACCAGGCTACGCCGGGCCTGACCATCAATGCGGTTTGCGGCTCCGGCCTCAAGGCTGTGATGCTCGCCGCGCAGGCCGTGGCTTGCGGCGACAGCGAAATTGTCATCGCCGGCGGCCAGGAAAACATGAGTGCCTCGCCGCATGTTCTGCCCAATTCCCGTGACGGCCAGCGCATGGGCGACTGGAAGATGATCGACACCATGATCGTCGACGGACTGTGGGACGTGTACAACCAGTACCACATGGGTATCACGGCCGAGAACGTCGCGCGCAAGTACGGCATCACCCGTGAAGCGCAGGACGCACTCGCGTTGGCCAGCCAGCAGAAGGCCGCCGCCGCCCAGGAGGCCGGGCGCTTCAACGACGAAATCGTGTCGGTGAGCATTGCGCAGCGCAAGGGCGATCCGGTGATTTTTTCCAACGACGAGTACATCAACAAGAAGACCAATGCCGAAGCGCTGGCGGGCCTGCGTCCTGCGTTTGACAAGGCGGGCGGAGTCACCGCAGGCAATGCATCCGGTCTTAACGACGGCGCCGCCGCCGTGATGGTCATGACGGCCAAGATGGCTGCCTCGCTGGGTCTGACACCCTTGGGCCGTATCGCCAGCTACGCCACCAGCGGTCTGGATCCGGCATTGATGGGCATGGGACCGGTGCCGGCATCGACCAAGGCTCTGGCGCGTGCAGGCTGGAAGGCACAAGACCTGGACCTGCTCGAGATCAACGAGGCGTTCGCCGCACAGGCCTGTGCCGTGAACCAGGAAATGGGATGGGACACCAGCAAGGTCAATGTCAACGGTGGTGCGATCGCCATCGGACACCCGATCGGTGCGTCCGGCTGCCGCATCCTGGTGACCTTGCTGCACGAGATGCAGCGACGTGACGCCAAGAAGGGCATCGCCTCTCTGTGTATCGGTGGCGGCATGGGTGTTGCGTTGACGATTGCACGGTGAGCGTTACGTAAGATGGGACTGGATTTCAACAAGAGGAGAACAATATGAGTCAAAAAGTGGCGTATGTGACAGGTGGCATGGGTGGTATCGGAACCGCCATTTGCCAGCGTTTGCACAAGGAAGGCTTCAAGGTCATCGCCGGCTGCGGTCCGACCCGTGACCACGTGAAGTGGATCGGCGAGCAGGCAGCTCTGGGCTTCACGTTTCACGCGTCAGCGGGCAACGTCGGCGACTGGGATTCCACGGTGGCCGCGTTTACCAAGACCAAGGCTGAACACGGCGCCATCGACGTGCTGGTGAACAACGCCGGCATCACGAAGGACCGCATGTTCCTCAAAATGACGCGTGAAGACTGGGACGCGGTGATTGGAACCAACCTCAATTCCATGTTCAACGTCACCAAGCAGGTGGTGCCGGACATGGTCGAAAAAGGTTGGGGCCGCATCGTCAACATCAGCTCGGTGAATGGCGAAAAAGGCCAGGCCGGTCAGACCAACTACTCGGCTGCCAAGGCCGGCATGCATGGTTTCACGATGGCGCTTGCACAGGAGATGGCAACCAAGGGCGTGACGGTGAATACCGTCAGCCCGGGTTACATCGGCACCGACATGGTCAAGTCCATCCGCGAAGATGTGCTGGCCAAAATTGTCGCGACGATTCCGGTCAAGCGTCTGGGTGAGCCCAGCGAGATCGCATCCATCATCGCCTGGCTGGTGTCGGAAGAAGGTGGCTACTCCACCGGCGCCGATTTCTCGGTCAACGGCGGCCTGCACATGGGTTGATCGGCCGCAGCGCCGATCGCCATGTTGCGAAGCTAACCCCGCCACGGCGGGGTTAGTTGTTTCTGATGTCCGACGCCCATGGCGGCGTGTGAAAGTTGCCCATGCCTGATCCGTATCTTGACTATGTCGGCGGTTTCGAGGAACTGCTGCGCCAGGGTGCCGGTTTGTCCGGTGCAGCCCCGGCGCCGACTGTCCTGCCACAGGTGTCCGACGACGCGCCGGTATGCCTTGTCTTCTCGCCGCATCCAGACGATGAGGTCGTCGCGGGCGCATTGCCCTGGCGTCTGCGCAGCGAAGCAGGCTGGCGCGTGATCAATATCGCGGTGACGCTGGGCAGCGATACCGGACGCCGCGCGGCACGCTGGCATGAGCTGACCCGGTGCTGCGCACATCTGGGTTTCGAACTGCACAGTGCGACCGGCATTCCAGGCGTGGCATTCGAAAAGGTTCAGCCCTGGGCCGTCGGCGCCGACGGGGCGCAGCGGGATGCCGAGGTGGCCCGCATAACGGCCTTGATCCGGCAATACCGGCCGCGCGTGGTGGTCTGTCCGCACGCGCTGGACGGGCATCCGGCGCATATCGGCACCCATGATCTGGTGATGACGGCCTTGCGCAGGCGAGCGCCGGATTGGCGACTGCACATGCTGTTCAGCGAGTACTGGAACACCCAGATCGCCCCGGCCTTGATGGTGCCGCTCGATCGCGGGCAGGTTGCCACACTGGTTGCTGCCTTGTGCCTGCATGCCGGCGAGGTGGCGCGCAACCCGTATCACCTGAGCTTGCCGGCGTGGTTCATCGATGCAGCGCGCCGAGGAGCCGAGCGCGTCGGGCCGGCCGGTGGGCCAGCCACGGGCGCTGTTTTTGCAGCCTTGTACGGCTGGTCGTGCTGGCAGGACGGCGGATTGACTCCGATGCCGGCGCGGATCGCGCCGGGCGGGCGCGCTATGGCCGAGATTTTTGCCTGAGGGCTGCCGCGCAGGCCAGTGCCAGCCGGTCGTTGCCGAAGTACATGTCGTCGCTGACGAACATCGTCGGTGAGCCGAACCCGCCACGGCGCACCAATTCGTCGGTGTTGGCCTTGAGCTGGGCCTTGATCGCGGGCTCCTGGATGCCGGCGATCAAGGCATCCGCATCGATGCCACAACGGGCGCAGATGTCGCGCAGCACCGCATCGTCGGAGATGTCGCGGTCATCCGACCAGTAGGTTTCGAATGCCGCCGTGGAGAACGCCAGCATCTGTGATGGCGTCCGCAGCCACAGGCAGCCACGCATCACCTTGACGCTGTTGACCGGAAAGATCGTCGGCGGCATGCGGATCTTCAATCCGGACTGGCGCGACCAGTCGGCCAGATCCTTGCGCATATAGGCCTGCTTGGCCGGGACCGGGTTGTCACGCGCGGCGTAAACGCTGGGGTTAACCGCGTTGAAAACGCCGCCCACCATGATCGGCCGCCACTGGATCGGTACATCGATCTCGCGCGCCATCGGCTGGATATTGTGAAAAGCGAGATAGGTCCAAGGGCTGGAACAGTCGAAGAAAAATTCGATCATGGGACTGCGGGGGCGTCGGTGTCGCGCGGGTGACGATGGGTGCATGATAGCTTGCGCTTGTCGCAAGAACCGCACAACAAATGGCCGCAAACGCCAAGATTTATGCGCGCCGACGCGAGATTGCTTGGGCAGGTAGTAAGCTGCGGGTCAATGATCATCATTGGATGCCACTCTGTACCCTCATCCCGCGGGGCCGCAGCTTGAACATGACAGACCCTGACTACGACTTCATCACGCCGGATCAGCTGAGGATCGGCCTGTTCATCGAACTGCAGCTGGGTTGGATGTCGCATCCATTCCCCAAGGGCAGTTTCAAGATCAGCTCGCAAAAGCAGATCGAGACCCTGCGTGGGCTGGGCCTGGATCGGATCCGCTTTATGCCCTCGCGCAGCGATTCATCGCCCGTGGTCGATACGGATCCTCCAGAGCTTGATGCATCCCATGGCCTGGGCTCGGGCACACTGGTTGAGCAGGCACAAGCCGACAGTGGGTCGAAGGAAGATGAGGCGCAGCGCCAGCGGCGCGAACATGCCGAACTGATACGGGCCCAGAACGACAGCCTGGCGCAGTGTGACAAACAGTTCGATGACGCCATCCGGCAATATCGGAAGGTGGTCGGGAGCATCGCGCAGGAGCCCAAGGAGGCGGCATCCCTTTGTGGGCAACTCGTGGACTCTCTGGTGGGCGACATGCTGGGCCAGAGCGAGACGTCGATCCGCCTGCTGTCCGAGACCACCGGCGACCGTGCCTGGATGCACCCGGTCAACGTGACGGTGTTGTCCTTGCTCCTGGGCAAGGCGCTGGGCATGACGACGCAGGACCTCCAGCATCTGGGCATCGCGGCCTTCCTGCACGATGTCGGCAAGACCCGTCTGCCCGTTCGCGTGCGCCTGGCCGACCTCAACTTCACGCCGCCGGAGTATCGCCTTTATCAGAGCCATGTCGCCCATAGCGTCTCGATCGCGATGCAACTGGGCTTGCCGCCGGAAGTGCAGCGCACGATAGGCGAGCACCACGAGACGATGGACGGCAGCGGTTTTCCACGCCAATTGGCCGGTACCGGTATGAGTCTGTGCGGCAAGGTGCTGGCGCTGGTCAATCGCTACGAAAACATGTGCAACCCGTCGCGGCCTTCTGCTGCCGTCACTCCGCACGAAGCCTTGTCGCTGATTTTTGCCCAGATGAAGGACCGATTCGATATTGCGGTGCTGGCAGCTTTCATCCGCATGATGGGGGTTTATCCGCCGGGCTCGGTCGTGCAATTGTCGGATGGGCGTTTTGCGCTGGTGGTGTCGGTCAATTCCACCCGCCCGCTCAAGCCAAGGGTGATCGTGCATGAGCCCTCGGTGCCGAAGGACGAGGCCGTGATACTGAACCTGGAACTGGCGCCGGCGGCGGGGATCCGGCGCAGCATCCGACCTGACCTGCTGCCCCGTGCCGCAATCGACTACCTGTCGCCGCGTTTGAGAATCTGCTATTTCTTCGAGCGCGCGTCCGATCCTGCACGCAGCGAGGTGGCGCCGTGAGCTTGTCGGCCAGCCGTGGGCTGATTGATGCTCTGCTCGAAGCCGTCTGGCTGGTGGAGCCGGTCCACCTGCGTATCGTCTCGATGAACCAGCCGGCGCTGGACCTGTCGGGTCTGGCGCGTGACGACATGCTGGGACGCCCGGTGGTGGAGCTCACAGCAACGCCCGAGGACCAGTATTTCTGGGAGGATGTTGCGGCCGGGCTGACCGATCGGATCCACTCGGAGACCCTGATCCGCAGTGCCGACGGCATTGCGATACCGGTGGAGCGCAAGGTCTGTCGCATCTGGCTTGACGCGGCGACGCCGTTGTTCCTGGTCAGCTTGCGCGACCTGCGACAACAGCGCCGGACCGAGATTGAACTCGAACAGCTGGTGGCCGAACTGCGTGCCACACTGGAGTCCACCGCCGACGGCATCCTGTCCCATGGTCTGGATGGCCGGGTGCACAACTACAACCGCCGTTTTGCCGAACTATGGGATCTGCCCGAGGCCTTGATGGTGCGGCGCAATGATGAGGCCTTGTCCGAACACATGGCCGACGCGGTGCTCGACGCGCAGCCGTATCAGCAAAGGCTGCGCGAGATCGCAGCTGCGCCCTTGCTGGAGGCGCAGGACACCCTCACGTTGCGGAGCGGGCGCATTGTCGAACGGCGCTCGCGGCCGCAGTACAGCAGGGGCCTGCCCAGTGGCCGGGTCTACGCCTTCCGCGACATCACGCAGGAGGTGGACACCCAGTCGCGATTGCGCCTGGCGGCCAAGGTGTTCGAGTTCAGCCTGGACTCGATCTTCATCACCGGAGCCGACTTCGTCGTGCTGGCGGTCAATCCGGCCTGCGAACGCCAAGCCGGTCAGGTCCAGTCGCAATTGCTGGGCAATGCCGCGGCCGAATTTTTCTACGATCCGCACGATCAGGGTTTTTTCAAGCGTGTTCAGCAACATCTGCAGACCGACGGTTTCTGGGAGGGCGAAGTCTGGCGCAGGAACACGGCCCGCGAACCCCATGCGGTGCAGGTGTCCTGGATCCTGCTGCGCGACGAATACGGCAGGCCGGTGCACAGCATCTGCTTCTTCAAGGACTTGAGCGAGAAATACGCGGCCCAGCATCGCATTGAGACGCTGGCCTACCGCGACGTCCTTACCGGCCTGCCAAACCGACTGCTGCTCAGCCAGCGAGTCGACTTTGCGCTGCGCATGGCCGAGCGCAACGGTGGCCAGTTCGCGGTTTTCTTCCTCGACCTGGACCGGTTCAAGAACATCAACGACTCGATGGGCCATTCGTTCGGTGACCGGGTACTGGTCGAGGTCGCTGCCCGCATCGGCGCCTGCCTGCGCGATGTCGACACCCTGTGCCGGCTCGGCGGTGACGAGTTCGTGCTGTTCCTGCAGGAAGCCGACGCGCCGGGCGCCGAGGCCTGTGCGCAGCGGGTTTTGTATGCCATGGCCCAGGCCTTTGTGTTCGACGGCATGAGTTTTTCGGTGGGCTGCAGCATCGGCGTGGCCCTGTATCCGGAAGACGGCAAGACGCTGGACGAACTGATCCAGTATGCCGACACCGCCATGTACCGGGTGAAGGAGCGGGGCAGGGGGAGTTTCCGTTTCTACCAGCCGCAGATGAACGTCGATGTGCTGTCGCGTATCAAGATGGACCATGCCATGCGCCAGGGCATGCAGCAGGGTCGGTTCCGCATCCATTACCAGCCGCAGATCGATATCGGCAGCGGCGCGTTGGTGGGTGCCGAGGCATTGACCCGATGGAGCGATGCCGAGTTCGGCGAGGTGTCGCCTTCGGTATTCATTCAGCTGGCCGAGGAAACCGGGTTCATCACCACCATCGGCAACTGGGTATTGGAGCAGGCGGTTCAACAGGCTGTGGTGTGGCAGCGCGCCGGCACACCGGTGGCGGTGTCCATCAATGTGTCGCCGTTGCAGTTTCAGCAGGCCGATTTCGTGTCGATCGTTGACGAAGCCTTGCGCAGTGCGCAATTGCGGCCGGAATTACTCGAACTCGAACTCACCGAATCCATCCTGGTGCGCGATGCCGACGAGGCGCTGGAGCGTCTGCATGCGTTGGCGGCCATCGGCGTGCGCCTGTCCATTGACGACTTCGGCACCGGCTACTCCAGTCTTTCGTATCTGAAGCGATTCCCCATCGGCAAGCTCAAGATCGATCGGTCGTTCATCACCGGCCTGCCGCAGGATGAGAGCGATCGCGCCATCGTCAGCGCAACCATCGCGATGGCCCAGGCACTCAAGTTGGCGGTGGTTGCCGAGGGCGTGGAGACCCAGGCCCAGATGGACTGCCTGCGCGACCTCGGTTGCGCCTCATACCAAGGCTTCCTGTGCTCGGCAGCCATGCCTGCTGACGACTTCGCGCAGTGGATGGCAGCACAGTCCCGCGATTGAGTCTGTAGCGCTTGTCATCGGGCTTGCGGTCAGCCCAGTCGGAGCGAGGCCCTGGTCAACCGCGCCGCAAAGGTTGTCGGGTCGATCAGCGCAGGATGAAATAGCCCGCCAGCGCGTACAACACGACGGCGAACACGCGCTTGAGTGGTGCCACGTCCATGCTGTGCGCGACCCGGGCGCCCAGCGGCGCGGTGGTCATGCTGGCGGCCGACAGCACCAGAAAGCCGGGCCAGTACAGATATCCCAGCGCGCCGGCCGGCATCGTGGGCAGGCTCCAGCCAGCGAACAGGTAGCCCAGCGTGCCGGCCAGCGCAATGGGAAAACCCAGTGCGGCGGAGGTTGCGACCGCCGCGTGGATCCTGACATTGCACCAGGTCATGAACGGCACGGAAATGAACGCGCCGCCTGCGCCCACCAGTGCCGACATCGTACCGATCAAGTTACCCATGCCGAACAAGCCGGCAGCGCCAGGCAAGGTACGCGTCGCATGGGGTTTGCGATTGAGCACCAGTTGTGTGGCGGAGAAGGTGACGAACGCGGCGAACAGATAGCCCAGCCAGCTTGCAGGCATGGCAGCGGCCATCTGCGAGCCCAGGAATGCGCCGAGCACGATTCCGGGTGCCAGGGTGCGCACAATGTCCCAGCGCACCGCGCCGCGTCGATGGTGCGCGCGTACCGATGCCAGCGATGTGAAGCAGATGGTGGCCAGGGATGTCGCCACTGCCATCTTGATGACGTGCGCCTGTGGGTAGTCGCGGGCGGTCAGGATGAGGGTCAGGAATGGCACCATCATCATGCCACCACCGAGGCCGAGCAATCCGGCCAGAAAGCCGGTGCACAGCCCCAGTGCGGCTAGTTCGAAGATCAGTGTCGGGGAGAAATCCACGGGAAATGAGGTGCCTGCAGTTACCACCGGACCCGCATCCTGAACCGGGGTTCAGGTGGGCGAGGTCAGCGTTGGCGTCGGGTTCATCTGACGCGAGATGATCACACCAGCCAGGCGATGTTCCAAGCCCGAGCTACGAGAGCATTGGTTCAAGGAAATATAAAGCCCGGTGAGCACTGCAGACGATGGCATTGTAGAGGCAGCGTCTCTTCAGTGGAATCCCCGGCGGCGATATCGCCCACCAGAAATCAGATCAGCTGGCCGTCTTCACCCAGGGCGCGATCCAGGCGGTCGAGCAGTGCGCCGAGCATGAGTGCATCGTCCGCATCGTCACCGCTGTCGTTCGCGCTCGATGCCGCGACTGCAGTGCTGGCCTGCGGCGCCGGCTTGGCATCACCGAGATCGAACGCCAGGTTCAATGCCGCGAGCACGGCGATCCGGTCACGTGCCCGGATCTTGCCGGCATCGCGAATCTTGCACATGGCCGTATCGACCCGTTCCACTGCATCGAGCAGGCGGGATTCGCCGCCAGCCGGGCAACCCAGCAGGTAGTTCTGGCCCATGATCTGGACTTCGAGCTGCTTCATGAGGCGTCTTTGGAAGTGTTGCCGACGCCCGCTTCGGGCAGGCGGTCGAGCAGTGCATCCACCCGTGCGCGCGCTGCACTCAGGCGCGACTTCAGCGAATCGCGCTCGTTGGTCAGCGTTTCGATCTGGTTCGTCAGCAAGGCATTGGTGCGTTGCAATTCTGCGTGGCGTACCAGCAAACGCTCGAGACGCTCGGCGATCTGGTCGATTTTGGACTGGTTCGACATAGGTTTGGCATTGTAAAGGGCAGGCGCTGCGCGATCGCCTAAAATTGCCGGGTTGGTGCTCGCAGTGTGGTTCGCATGCTGCAGTTCAACGGGAAGCAGGAGGGAAGGCCGACAACGGCAGACCTAACCTGCGCTGCCCCCGCAACGGTAAGTGGACGAGTCCTGCGACTCTGTTTTCGTCAATACCACTGGGCGCCTGGTCAGGCGCCTGGGAAGGTGACGGAAATTGCGCCACCAGCCCGGATACCGGCCAACATGGGGGGTGCCTGCGTGCGGGTGCCCATGACGTCTGCGCCGTCGGGGACGACGACGCGGGCCTATTCAGTCGGGTATTTCTTTCATATGTTTTCCTCTTTTCGAAATGCAGCGCCGCGTGCGCTTGGCCTCCGTACGTCTTGCCGGTCAATGATCGGTTTGCCTGTATGCCTGCTTTTTGCCGTTCCGGGATGGGCGCAGAGCCAGTTGCCCGAAGTGGTTGTCACAGCCAATCGTTCGCAGCAAATGCTCGCAGATGCGTTGCCACACACCACTGTGCTTGGCCGCGATGTCATTGACCGCTCACAGGCCGTCGATTTGCCGGCGTTGCTGTCACGCGAGGCAGGTTTTCAGTTCACTCAAAACGGCGGCCCAGGAACGTCGTCCAACCTGTTTCTTCGTGGCAGTGCATCGCTACAGGTGCTCGTGCTGGTCGACGGCGTGCCGTTGACAAAGCAGGACACCACTGGTACCGTCAGTCTCGAGCACATCATGCTTGACCAGGTCGAACGGGTTGAGGTGGTCCGTGGCAATGTGTCGGCCATTTACGGCAGCGGTGCGATTGGCGGTGTGATCCAGATTTTTACCCGCCAGGGCCAGGGTTCACCCAAATCCTATGGGTCGGTGGAAGTCGGGTCATATGGCAGTGCCCGAGCCCATATCGGGATCAGCGGCAGTTCTGGCGACACCCGCTACGCCATTGGCGTCGGGCGCCATACCACGCGTGGGTTTTCTGCCAACAACACGACACAGTTGCCAAATGAAAACCCGGACTCAGACGGATTCCGCAACACCAACTACAGTCTGTCGGTATCGCACGACCTTGCCAAAGGTCAGACCCTCGGCCTGCGCGTCCAGGGTAGCGACAACAATTTCGCGTTCGACGGTGGAGGCTTCGGCACAAGGACAGACGTCTACACGGGCGCCAACTCCCTGAGCACCTGGTCCCTCTATACCCATAACCAGGTCACAGCCAACTGGCGCAGTGAACTGAGCTGGAGCCAGGGCCGGGAGAAATCTGTGTACGATGCGCGCCTGACAGCGTCCCCTTACGACAGCGCCTCCGTGAGCCGTACCCAGACCGCCAACTGGACCAACGCCATCGCCATTGACACATGGCTTGTGACGTTGGGCGCAGAACGGCAAACACAAAAGATCGACGCGACTGACAGTTTTTCGACGCAAACCAACCGCAGCCGAGGCGTGACCTCGGTCTTTGCGGGCCTGTCGGGCGACATCGGCGACCACAGTCTGCAATTGAATGCGCGACGCGATGCGGCAGACGCCATTGCCGCGAAGTCAACCGTATACGCCGGTTATGGTTTTCGGGTCGACAAGTCGTGGAAAGTCATCGCGAGCGCGTCCACGGCGTTCAACTTGCCGCCACTTGGATATCTGTTTGACCCGTTTAGCGGGAATTCCACACTGCGTCCGGAAACGGCCCGCTCAACCGAACTGGGCCTGCAATGGTCTCAGGACGGAGATGTGTTGCGAGCGACGGTATTTCGCACCAGAATTCAGGACTTGCTACTTTATGATTTTCCGACCTTTGCGTTCAACAACGTCACCAGCGCGCGCAACAAGGGCCTGGAGCTAAGTTACAGCGGAAAAGTGGCAGGGACTGATCTGCGGGCCAGCATGACCTTGCAGGATCCTATCGATGAAAGTACCGGCCTGCGGCTTGTGCGCCGCGCACGTACGATGGCGTCTCTGGGCGCATCACGTCCTATTGGTCCGTGGACGATCAGCGCTGATGTGCGCTATACCGGTGCGCGGCCGGATACGACGGCGAACCCGTCGCTTGGCGCTTACACACTGGTCAACCTATACGCGCGTTACGCTTTGTCCGACGGATTGGCATTGACAGCGCGGATCGAGAATCTGCTGGACCGCAACTACCAGACAGCGTATAGCTACAACCAACCAGGACGATCGTATTTCGTCGGATTGGTCTGGTCGCAGCAGTAGCAGCGGCAGTGATGACGATACGCGATGCATCAGTTCAGTTGGCTGGCTCAGGGTGTTTGCTCGCACCCCGACGCATCGTCTGCCTGACCGAGGAGACGACAGAATGGTTGTATCTGCTCGGTCAGCAGCACCGCATCGTGGGTATCTCCGGCTATACGGTGCGCCCAAGCCAGGCGCGCCAGGAGAAGCCGCGGGTCAGCGCATTTCTGACCGCCAAGATCGACAAGATCCTGGCACTCGAACCCGACTGCGTGTTCGGCTTCTCGGATCTGCAGGCCGACATCGCGTCGGCGTTGATTCGCCACGGCATCCAGGTCACGGTATTCAATCAGCGCAGCGTCGACGAGATTTTCTCGATGATGTATCAGGTGGCTGCCATCGTTGGTGAGCCGGCGCAGGGACTGGCGCAAATTGCCGCCCTGCGTAGCGGTCTGGCCGCCATTGCCGCTGCAGCGGCAAGCTTGCCGCGGCGGCCGCGTATTTTTTTTGAAGAGTGGGACACACCGCACATCAGCGCCATCCGCTGGGTGTCGGAACTGATGACTTTGGCCGGTGGCGATGACTGTTTTCCCGAGTTGGCCGGCAACAGCCTGGGCAAGGACCGCATCATCGGCGACGGCATGGAGATCGTGCGGCGTAATCCAGACATCATCATCGGCTCCTGGTGCGGCAAGAAGTTCCGACCCGAGAAGGTGGCGGCGCGCGCCGGATGGGCCGATGTGGCCGCGGTACGTGAGCGGCAGCTGTTCGAGATCAAGTCGGCCGATATCCTGCAGCCGGGTCCGGCAGCCTTGACCGATGGCGTGGCGCAATTGCATGCCATCGTCAAAGCCTGGGCGCAACGCGATGCTTGACAACCAGGCGCGCTCAGATGAGTTGCTTCGCTTGGCGCGCAGCGAGTTGATCCTGGGTGGCCAGAAGAGTGGCAAGTCGCGCCGGGCCGAGGCCGTGGCGCGGCACTGGATGGCGGCGTCCGACGGTCATCGTGCGGTGTTGTTGGCCACGGCAACGGCCAGTGATGCAGAAATGTCGGCGCGTATCCTTCGTCATCAGCAGGACCGTGCGCTGCACAGTCCCGGCCTGCAATGCGTCGAGGTGCCGCTGGCACTGCCCGAGGCCATCGGGCGCTACAGTGCAGTGGGCACACTGGTCATCGTCGATTGCCTGACCTTGTGGTTGACCAACAGCTTGTGGCCGGGAACCGACGGCGCTGGCGATGGGCAGCGCCCGGTCATCGCGGCGGATGCCGCGCCCCGGGTGACGGCGCTGCAGCAGGCGATCGGCGCGGCGCCGGGGCCGCTGGTGCTGGTAGGCAACGAGATCGGCTTGGGCGTCATACCCATGGGGCCGGCAGTGCGGGCATTCGTCGATGCACTCGGGCAATTGAACCAGGCCATGGCACAGGCCTGTGACCGGGTCACCTTCATGGTGGCGGGCCTGCCGCTGCGGGTCAAGGGGGACTGATGGGCCGATGGAAGCATCGATCTGCGTTGCGGTTTTTACCGCTGCTGCTTGTGCTGCTGTCGTGGTGCTCGTGGGTGCAGGCGCTGGAGATCGTCGACGACCGGGGCGTGCGGGTCACACTGGCGCAGCCACCGCAGCGTATCGTCAGCGTCCTGCCGTCCTTGTCCGAGACGGTGTGTGCGCTGGGCCAATGCGCGCGCCTGGTGGGTGTCGACCGGTATTCGAATCATCCCGAGCTGGTGCGCCGCCTGCCGAAGGTGGGTGGTGGCCTGGATCCGAATGTCGAGGCCATCGTCGCGCTCAGGCCCGATCTGGTGTTGCTGGCCACCTCGTCGCCAGCGGCGGCGCGGCTCGAATCGCTGGGCCTGAAAGTGGTTGCACTCGAGCCCAAGCGGCATGCCGATGCCCAGCGGGTCATGTTGCAGCTGGGGCAATTGCTTGGCGTACCGGATGCGGCGAAACTGTGGGCCGGCATCGAGGCCGAAGTCGATGCGGCGGCGCGCTCGCTGCCGGCTGCGGCGCGCGGCAAACGCATCTATTTCGAGGTCAACAGCGGTCCGTACGCGGCCAGCGCCGAATCGTTCATCGGCGAGACTCTGACCCGCCTGGGTGTTGCCAACATCGTGCCGGGCGAGATGGGGCCGTTTCCGAAGATCAACCCGGAGTTCGTCGTGCGTGCCGACCCCGACCTGATCATGGTGGGGGACTCCAGCTTTGCCGGCATGCAGCAGCGACCGGGCTGGCCGCGCATGCGGACCATCGCCCAAGGGCGGATCTGCGTGTTTCCCCCCGACGTGTCGGACGTGATGGTGCGCCCCGGCCCACGCATGGGCGAGGCGGCGCGCGCCATGGCCCAGTGTCTGGCAAAGCATTTCCGATGAACGCGGTGGCCCTGGTCCAGCAACGCCGGCGCCGGCAGGTGCAGGTGGTGATCGCGTGCCTGGTATCAGGATCGGTATTGCTGCTGCTGCTGGGAATAGGCATCGGCAGCACCGGCCTGGAAAACCTGTGGGCTGCGCGCGACGACGCGGTGAGTCTGCAAATCATCCGCGACATCCGTGCGCCACGGGCGCTGGGCGCCTGGTTGGCCGGTGCGCTGCTGGGCCTGGCCGGCGCCATTGCGCAGGGACTGTTTCGCAATCCGTTGGCCGACCCCTACCTGTTGGGCAGTGCATCTGGTGCATCGTTCGGTGTCGGAGTGGCGCTGGTGCTGATGGGTAGCACGCCCTATGCCACCGATTGGCTGGCCCGCCTGGGCCTGACCAGCGCGGCATTTGTTGGCGCCGTCGGCGCGGTGCTGCTGACCCTGGCACTTGCGCGGGGCGTGCAACACACCTTGCGTCTGCTGCTCGCAGGTGTGGTGGTCGGTGTGGTGCTGGGGGCGCTGGGCTCCTTGGTGATGATGATGCAACCCGAGGTGATGTTGTCGATGCAGTCATTCATGCTGGGCAGCACCGGTTTTGTCGGTTGGTCGGCCTGCGGTTTGATGGCCGTGGCCTGGTGTGCCTGTGCGGCGCTGGCACTGACCTTGAGCCGTGTGCTTGACGGCCTGTCGCTGGGCGAGGCCACCGCCACCAGCCTGGGTTTGCCGCTGCCGCGCATGCGTGCCGCGCTGGTGGCGGCACTGGCTCTGGCCACCGGCGCTGCGGTGGCGCAGACCGGTCTGATCGCCTTTGTCGGTCTGGCCGCGCCGCATCTGGTGCGCTCACTGATTCGCGGCACCCATCGCATGTTCCTGCTCGCGGCCAGTCTGATGGGCGGTGTGTTGCTGCTCGCAGCCGACACGCTGGCGCGTTGGCTCATCGCCCCGCAGGAATTGCCCGTGGGTGTGTTGACGGCGGTTTTGGGAGGTGGTTACCTGTTGTGGTTGATGAACCAGCGCGGTGAACCGCGGCGCGGCATATGAGCCGCCGGGCCGTTCCCAAGGCGAATCCCGCAGTGCGCAGCACGGAGGGTAGTCCCGTGACCGCACAGGACGTCGAGCCGGTGGCGATTCGCGCCTGCGGCATCCATGCCAGTCTGGGCGGCGTGCCGGTATTGCATGGCATTGATCTGGCCCTGCCGCGTGGTCGCTGGACCAGCGTGGTCGGGCCCAATGGTGCCGGCAAGTCGACCCTGCTCAAGGCCCTGGCGCAGTTGATACCGCACCAGGGCACGGTCGAGTTGCTCGGACAACCCATGGCCAGCTTGCCGGCGCGCGTGCGTGCGCAGCAGCTGGCATGGCTCGGTCAGAACGAAACCAGCGGCGACGACCTGAGTGTGTGGGATGTCGCCATGCTCGGCCGCCTGCCACACCAGGCCTGGCTGGCAGCCCCGAGTGCGGCCGACCACCAGGCGGTCGAAGATGCACTGCGTGCCACCCAGTCCTGGGATTGGCGCGATCGCCAGCTCGGGCAGTTGTCGGGTGGTGAGCGTCAACGGGTGCTGCTGGCGCGCGCGCTGGCGGTGCAGGCCGACGTCTTGCTGATGGACGAACCGCTGGCCAACCTCGACCCGCCGCACCAGGCGGACTGGCTGGAGGTTGTGCGTGGCTTGCTGGCGCAGGGGCGTACCGTCATCAGCGTACTGCATGAAATCTCGTTTGCACTACATGCCGACACCTTGCTGATCGTCGCGCAGGGCAGGGTGCTGCACCATGGCGCGTGCGCCGATGCACTGACGCACCGGCGACTGGAACAGGTGTTCGATCAGCGAATCGCCATCGTGCCGGTGGCCGGACAGTGGGTGGCCCTGGCGCAAAGCGGTGCATCCGGTGGATTGCCGGCCGGGACGCCGCCATGAGCGAAGCCCACGTGAGCGGATCGGCCGCGGCGCGCCAGCAGGCCCGTGCGGTGATGGTGCTGGGCACCACTAGCGGCGCCGGCAAGAGCTGGCTCACCACCGCGTTGTGCCGCTGGTATGCGCGCCAGGGTTTGCGCGTGGCGCCGTTCAAGGCGCAGAACATGAGCAACAACGCACGCGTGGTCGCGGCTGCGGGCGAAACGGCACCGGCCGGCGAGATCGGTAGTGCCCAGTATTTCCAGGCGCTGGCGGCCCGGGCCACGCCGGACGTGCGCATGAATCCGCTGCTGCTCAAACCCGAACGCGACACCCATAGCCAGGTTGTGTTACTCGGCCAGGTTGACCGGGAACTCACAGCGACCAGCTGGCGGGGTCGCAGTGAACGGGTCTGGCCTCGCATCGTGCAGGCGCTCGATGAATTGCGTGCGTCGCACGATGTCGTGGTGATCGAAGGTGCCGGGTCACCGGCGGAGATCAATCTGATGGACAGCGACATCGTCAACATGCGGGTCGCACGCCACGCCGATGCCGCCTGTCTGCTGGTCACTGACATTGATCGCGGCGGTGCCTTTGCCCACCTATATGGCACCTGGGCCTTGTTGCCCGAGACCGATCGGGACTTGCTGCACGGCTTCGTGCTGAACCGGTTTCGTGGCGATGTCGCCTTGCTGGAGCCGGGGCCGCGCCTGCTGCAGGAACGTACCGGAGTTCCGACACTGGCCACCTTGCCGATGTGGTGGCACCACGGCCTGCCCGAAGAAGATGGCGTGTTCGACGAACGCAGCCTGCAGCCAGGGCCGGTGACGACGCGGATCGCGGTGCTTGCGTTCCCGCACATCAGTAATCTGGATGAATTCCAGCCCCTGCGCAATATCCCCGGCGTCCAGCTGCTGTGGGTACGCAGTCCGGTGCAGCTGGCAGGATGGGGCCCGCGCGACTGGATCATTCTGCCGGGCTCCAAGAGCACCAGTGCCGACCTGGTCTGGCTGCGTACCCAAGGACTCGACCTGTCGGTTGCGCAACATGCTAAATCCGGCGCCCCGGTATTGGGAATCTGCGGCGGACTTCAGATGCTGGGCGAGGCCTTGATCGATCCACATGGCATCGACGGCAATGCGCCCGGCCTGGGCCTGCTGCCGCTGGTGACGGTGTTTGCACAGGACAAGACCGTGTGTGCCACCGAGGCCTGTTTCGGCTCTTTGACCGGCATCTGGCAGGCTTTGTCGGCGCTGGCTGTGCGCGGCTATGAGATCCACCATGGACAAACCCGGCAACATGCGGCAATGCTGGCTGCCGGTGATGCGGCCCGCGCCGTGATGGCGCCCGAACTGGGTTGGCAGAATGGCCCCGGCAATGTATTGGGGGTCTATCTGCATGGTCTGTTCGAAAACCCTGCGGTGCTGACCGCGCTTTTCGGTGCGGGCACGCCCACACTGGAGACGGTGTTCGATGGCCTGGCCGATTTTGTCGAACGCCATTTCGAGGCCGGTGCGCTGAACCGGTTAATCCGTTGAGAGTCGCCTGTTACAACCCTTTGACACGCCCCTTATGACACCAAGATCCGATCTCCGTCGCCCACGCGCAAGTCCTCACGACATCGTCCCGCGGGTCCCCGTGATCGCCGACGCCGGGCTCGGGCAGTATTTGCAGCACCAGTTGGACCAAAAGACCAAGCCACTGGGCTCGCTCGGACGCCTGGAGGCACTGGCCCGCCAACTGGGTGAGATCCTTGGGCAGCAGCAACCGCTACTGGTGCAACCCCAGTTGCTGGTGTTTGCGGCCGACCACGGACTGGCGTGTCGTGGGGTATCCGCTTACCCGAGCGACGTAACCTGGCAGATGGTGGAAAACTTCCTCGCGGGAGGCGCGGCGGTCAGTGTGCTGGCGCGCCAGCATGGCATCAACCTGACCGTGATCGACTGTGGCGTCGCTCATGATTTCGCCTCGCGACCACCGTTGGCACCCGGCCGTCCGCAGTTGCTGGTGCGCAAGATCGCCCATGCAACGGCCGACAGCAGCGTACAGCCGGCAATGACGCCGGCTCAGTGCCTGCAGGCGATCGCCAATGGCCGGGAGGTGGTCCGATCCTTGCCGGGCAATGCGGTGCTGCTTGGCGAGATGGGCATCGGCAACACCTCGGCGGCTGCGATGTTGTTTTCCCGGCTGGCCGGACGCGACATCGCGGATTGCACGGGCGCCGGTGCCGGCCTGGATGCGCCGGCAGTGGTGCGCAAGACCGCATTGCTGGCACAGGTGCTTGAGCGCCATTCGGACGCTGTCGAACCACTCGCTGCGCTGGCCGCCCTGGGTGGCTTCGAGATCGCGACCATGGTGGGCGCCTTGTTGCAGGCGGCGCTGGAGCGACGCGTGGTGCTGGTTGATGGATTCATCGTCGGCGCCGCTGTGATGGTTGCACATGCGCTTGAACCAGCCGTGTTGCAGCGCTGTGTATTTGCGCACCGATCCGGTGAGCGTGGCCATGCCGCCTTGTTGCAGCATCTGGATGTGCATCCGCTGCTGGATCTGCAGCTGCGACTGGGCGAGGCATCAGGCGCGGCTCTGGCATGGCCTTTGCTGCAGTCGGCCTGCCTGCTGTTGTCCGAGATGGCCAGTTTTGCGTCTGCCGGCGTCGCATCTTCACGTCCTGCACCGTTGGCATGAGCAGCCACGGGAATCGTGCTGCGCCATGGTGAAATTCCTGCGCCACTACCTGCTGGCCGTGCAGTTTTTCACCCGGGTTCCGGTCACGGGACGACTTGCGCAATGGGTGGGTTACAGCCCCGCGATGTTGCGCGCCAGCGCGGCCCACTTTCCGGGCGTTGGCTGGCTTGTCGGCTCCACCTGCGCTGGCCTGGCGCTGATATTGCAGGCCGGCCTGCCGGTGTTGCCGATGGCCGGCATGGTGGCGGCGGTGCTGGTGACGATGGCCAGTGCCTTGTTGACCGGTGCCTTCCATGAGGACGGCCTGGCCGACGTGGCCGATGGCCTCGGAGGCAGTCTGGAGCGCAGCCGTGCGCTGGACATCATGAAGGATTCGCGCATTGGCGCCTTCGGTGCGCTGGCCCTGATGCTGGTGCTGCTGCTCAAGCTCGCCTTGCTGGCGCTGTTGTGGTCGGTCGGACCGCTGCTCATGGCCTGGGCATTGTTCGCAGCCCATGTGGTGTCGCGCTTTTTCCCGCTGCTGCTGGTGCGCGGCATGCGCCACGTCGGCGATGAGGGAAGCTCAAAATCCAAGCCGCTGGCTGATCAGATATCGTTGGGAAGCCTGTCTGCGGCGCTCTTGTGGACCCTGGCAGCCTTGGCGCTGGTGGCCACCTTGGCGCCCAACGTGGCTTTGGCATGGCCCCTGCTGGCGTCGACGCTGGCGTGCCTGCTTCTGTGGCGCTGGTTCAATCGCCGCCTGCAGGGGTTCACCGGTGATTGCCTGGGCGCCACGCAGCAGTTGTGCGAGTCGGCGTTTTATCTGGGTCTGGTGTTGACGTTATGAGCGCCCCCAACCCTGGCTTCGCCAGGCCCCCCGAGGGGGTGCGAGGAAACTTGGGAGCGGCCCGGCGTTTCGTTACGAGTGCCCCCAACCCTGGCTTCGCCAGGCCCCCCGAGGGGGTGCGAGGAAACTTGGGAGCGGCTCGGCGTTTCGTTACGAGTGCCCCCAACCCTGGCTTCGCCAGGCCCCCCGAGGGGGTGCGAGGAAACTTGGGAGCGGCCCGGCGTTTCCTCATGAGCGCCATGGCCGGCGAGACCGACCCGGCGCAGATTCCACCCTTGTGGCTGGTGCGACACGGCCGTCCGGTGTTGCCCGCTGGCGTCTGTTATGGCATGACCGACGTGCCGGCCGATACGCGGCATACGGAGGTCATCGCGCATGCGTTGGCCGGCGACATTCCGCCAGGGGCCAGCTTGCTGAGTTCGCCGTTGCAACGCTGCAGCGCCCTGGCCCGCGCCTTGCACCAGGTTCGGCCGGATCTGTCGCTGCGGGTGGAGCCACGGATCGCCGAGTTTGACTTCGGGTGCTGGGAAGGCTGGCGCTGGGACGCGATTCCGAAGTCCGCGCTCGACGCCTGGACGGAGCAGTTCGCCCGACATCGCTTCGGTGGCGTCGATTGCGTGCAGGACATGCTGGACCGCGTTGGCACTGTGTGGGATGCCTATAAGGACGCGGCAAAGAGCCAGGTGTGGATCACGCATGCCGGCGTGATGTCCGCTGCGGGATTGCTGGCCCAAGGCATTCGTGTGATCGACAAGGCCGACGCCTGGCCGCGGCACGCGCCGCAATATGGCGCGCGGGTGTTGCTGCGCGAGGGTCAGCCATAGTGCGCCGGGCGGGTAATTGCGCTGCAAGAAGAACAGCACGATGGCCATCAGGCCACCCATCACGCCACTGAGTAGCGCGATGCTTGTCGGATCGACAGACGGTACGGGTAGCCACGGTGCCGTGCGTCGTTGATGAACGCTCAACGGCGATTGCCGTGTGTTGTGTACGCCGCTGGCTCAAGGAGAGCGCGCCGCGCTCAGCCGTCGCGTGGCATCCGTCGGGAGCTTATCGGCATAGTCACAAAAATTGCGCACGCCGCATTGCCCGCAGCGCGGTGTGCGGGCCACGCAGACATACCGCCCGTGCAGGATCAGCCAGTGGTGGGCATGCAGCAGGTATTGCGCCGGTATGCGACGCAACAACTGGCGCTCGACCTCGAGCGGATTCTTGCCCGGGCCCAGTCCCGTGCGATTGGCCAGGCGAAACAGGTGGGTGTCCACCGCGATCGTAGGCTCGCCGAAGGCGACATTGAGAATCACGTTGGCCGTCTTGCGACCCACGCCGGGAAGCGCCTGCAATTGTTCGCGCTGCCTGGGCACCTTGCCATCGTGCTGCGCGATCAGGATCTCACAGGTCTGCAGCAGGTGGCGTGCCTTGCTGCGGTACAGGCCGATGGTCCGGATATGTTCCTGCAGGCCGTCAAGACCGAGGTCCAGCATCTTCTGCGGCGTGTTGGCCACCGGAAACAAGCGCCGCGTGGCCTTGTTCACACCCTTGTCGGTGGCCTGGGCGCTGAGCAGCACCGCGGTCAGCAACTCGAATACGCTGGTGTATTCGAGCTCCGTGACGGGTAGCGGATTGGCTGCCTGCAATACGGCAAAAAATGCCTCGATCTCGACTTTGTTCATGATTGCCTCTCACGCGCATCAGGCCAGCTGGCGCAACTCGCGCAATGCCACCGATACCGGCGCCAGATCGGCGCTCTGGGTCCCGACCATGGTCAACAACTGATGCAGGCGGCGGATCGCCGACTCGTGGCGTTGACGCCAGGTCTCCAGCGTCTCCTTGCGCGACAACAGACCCAGCGTGATCTGGCTGGCGATGGAGTACACGTCGTCGCGTGCACTGCCGCGTGCCTGGGTCTGCCACAAGGTGTCGGTTGGCAGTCGATTGACCTCGTGGCGCCACTGCATCAGACCGAGTTCGGCATCGACGGCAAAGTAGCATTGCGCGGCCACCTCCAGTGTCGAGTCGGCGGCCTGTGCCAGGTTGACCAGGTCCAGCGCCGGGAATACGAACTCGAGCGCGCTGAGGTCCTGGGCCAGTGATGTCTCCACGCCGGCTTCGCACAGCGCGTCGGAGGCGGCCTGCCAGTTGGCGCGTGCAGCGTCGGGCAGCCAGGTCGACAGCTGTGAGCGCATCGTGCTCGCAGCCGGCTGGTAGCGACTGATCAATTCGGGCAGATCAGTGTTGTCCGAGCGTGCACGCAACATCCAGCGTGAGGCGCGCTGGGCAATGGCGGTGAGTTTGCTCAGCAGGTCGAGTTGCAGCTTGGCGTCGACCCGGTAGTCCAGTGCGTCGATCTGGTCCCACAGGCGCTCGAGGTCGAACACCTCGCGTGCCAGCGTGAATGCACGCACCACATCGGCTGCCGTGGCCACTGATTCGGCAGCAATGTAGTTGACGAAGGTGGCACCGGTGCGGTTGACGACGGTGTTGGTGACGAAGGCGGCGATGATCTCGCGTTTGAGCGCGTGCTTGTCGACCGAACTGGCGAAACGCTCGCTCAAGGTCTTGGGGAAGTAGGCCTTGAGCGTGCGGTTGAAGTACGGATCATCGGGCAGATTGCTGGCCAGCAATTCGTCGAAAATCGACATCTTTGCGTAGGCCATCAGCACCGCGCCTTCCGGTGGTGTCAACCCCTGTTTGCGGGCTCGCCGCTGCGCGATTTCAAGGTCGCTGGGCAGGAACTCGATGCCCCGATTCAGGCGACCCGCACCTTCGAGCCATTTCATCAGCCGCTGCTGGCCGTCGAGCAGGTACATCGGCCGGTGGTTGGCGATCTCCAGCGCCTGCGTCTGGTAGTAGTTGTCGGTCAGCACCAGCTTGCCGACTTCTTCGGTCATGGATGCCAGCAGTTCATTGCGCTGCTTGAGCGTGAGGTCGCCGGATTCGACAATCTGCCCGAGCAGGATCTTGATGTTCACCTCGTGGTCGGAGCAGTCCACACCAGCCGAGTTGTCGATCGCGTCCGTGTAGATCAGACCGCCTTTCTGCGCGAACTCGATGCGACCGCGTTGGGTCGCGCCCAGGTTGCCGCCTTCGGCAAACACCTTGCAGCGCAGCTCTGCGCCATCGACCCTGAATGCGTCGCTGGACTTGTCGCCGACCTGCGCATGGGTTTCCTGGCTCGACTTGATATAGGTTCCGATACCGCCGTTGTACACAAGGTCGACCGGCGCCAGCAAGATGGCATGCAGCAGTTCGCTCGGTGCCAGTTCAGCCGATTCGATACCCAGCACAGAACGGGCCTGTGCAGTGAGCTTGATCGACTTGGCGCTGCGCGCATAGACACCGCCGCCCTCCGAGATCAGGGCCTTGTCATAGTCGTCCCAGCTTGAGCGCGGCAGGTCGAACAGCCGCTTGCGTTCTTCCCACGAACGTTCCGGATCGGGTTGCGGGTCGATGAAGATATGGCGGTGGTCGAACGCCAACTGCAATTTGATCTGACGCGACAGCAACATGCCGTTGCCGAACACATCGCCCGACATGTCGCCGATGCCAGCCACCGTGAACGGTGTGGTCTGGGTATTGACACCCAGGCCCCGAAAGTGGCGCTTGACCGACTCCCAGGCGCCGCGGGCGGTGATACCCATTTTCTTGTGGTCGTATCCGACCGACCCGCCCGAGGCGAATGCATCGCCAAGCCAGAAGCCGTATTCGGCCGACACGGCGTTGGCAATGTCCGAGAACGTCGCGGTGCCCTTGTCGGCGGCCACCACCAGATACGGGTCGTCATCGTCATGGCGCACCACGTCCGCAGGCGGCACCACCGCGCCCTTGACGACGTTGTCGGTGATGTCGAGCAAGCCGGACAGGAACAGCCGGTAGCAGGCAATGCCTTCTGCCATCAGGGCCTCGCGGTCGCCCGCGAGCGGTGGCTTCTTGAGCACGAATCCGCCTTTGGATCCGACCGGCACGATAACGGTGTTCTTGACCTGCTGGGCCTTGACCAGACCCAGGATTTCGGTGCGAAAGTCTTCGCGCCGGTCTGACCAGCGCAAGCCGCCGCGGGCCACCTTGCCACCGCGCAGGTGCACACCTTCGACACGCGGCGAGTAGACCCAGATTTCGAACGCGGGCTTGGGCTCGGGTACACCCGGCAATTTGCGTGGCTTGAGCTTGAACGACATGTAGGGCTTGTGCACACCCGCTTGCGGCTGCTGCCATGCGTTGGTGCGGGCCGTGGCCAGGATGCTGGCGAAGAACTGGCGCAGGATGCGGTCGTCGTCCAGGCTGGAGACGTCGACCATGCTGGCTTCCAGCGACTGCTGCAAGTGGGTCTGCATGGCGTCACGGTCACCCTGCAGCGCCGGATCGAAGCGGGTGTGAAACAAGCGCATGATGTCCTGCGCGATGGCCGCATTGCGGATCAGTGCGTCTTCGATGTACGACTGGCTGAAGGCGAATCCGAGCTGCTTGAAGTAGCGCGTGTAAGCCCGCAGCACGCTGATGGCGCGCGCGTCGAGTTCGGTGACCAATGCCAGCTTGTTCAGGTTGTCACTTTCGACATCGCCGCGCCAGGCCTGTACGAACAGCGACTCGAAACGCGATTTGATGCTCGCGAGTTCGGTCTGGGCCGGCATCTGCAGACCCAGGTCGTGAATCCAGAGGCTCTCGCTGCCGATCGGATAGGGGTGTTCGTCGAGCACGCGCGCGCCCATGTTTTCGAGCACGGGCAAGGAGTCGGACAAGGCCACCTTGGAGGTGTTGTAGATCTTGAAGCGCAACAGGCCTGCCGGCGCGTCCAGCGGACGGTACAGCCTTACCATCAATGGCGACTGCTCCGACAGGCCGGCCAGAAGTTCGGCATCTTCGGCCGCGACTGCGGCTGAAAAATCTTCGCGGTAGGCGGTCGGGAATGCGCCGGCGAACCGGTTCGCCAGCAGCAGACCATGGCCTTCACCATTGGCCCGGATGAACTCTGCCGCGCAATCGTCTTCCCAGCGTTGCGCCAGTTTTTCGATGCGCGCTTCCAGCGTGTTCAGATTGACGCTGTCCGGGGCGCGGCTGCGCGCGCGCACCAGGTAATGGATGCGCGCCAGCGGGCTGTCGGTCAGCATGGGGGTGAATTCGAGCGACTCACCATCGAGCGCCGCCATCAGTTCGTTGCCGACCTTGACGCGCAACTCGGTGTTGTAGCGGTCGCGCGGCACAAATACCTGGGCCGACGTGAAGCGCCCGAAGGGGTCGCGGCGCAGGAACAGCCGGGTGCGCTGGCGCTCTTGCAGGCGCAGGATGCCGATGGCGTGTTCGCTCAAGGTGGCGGCGTCGATCTGGAACAACTCGTCTCGCGGATAGACCTCCAGAATGGACTGCAGCGATTTCGCCGCATGGCTGCCGGCCACGACACCGGCATTGGCCATGACCTGGGTCACGCGTTGGCGCACCTGCGGAATGTCGGCCACCAGGGCGGCGTACGCGGTCGACGTGTACAAGCCCAGAAAGCGGGTCTCGCCGCAGACCTGACCAGCCTCGTCAAAGCGCTTCACGGCGATGTAGTCGAGCCAGGCCGGACGGTGCACGCTGGCGCGCGTCATGGCCTTGATGACGAGTACCAGTTCGTCGGTGTCTATGAGTTGCACGGCCTCTGGCGGCAGATGGGTTTCCTGGGTGTTGACCGGACCACGCAGGATGCCCAGGCCCGAGCCATCGCGTGCCACCAGACTGGCCTTGTTGCCGTCGCGGTGCATGTCGTAATCGCGCGCGCCGAGGAAGGTGAAATGCAGGTCTTCAAGCCAGCGCAGGAAGGCTATGCCTTCGCGCTTGCTGTCGGCCGATAGCAGTGATTTCTCAGCCGCCACGCAAACCTCTCCCAGGCGGGCCAGCATCGGCTTCCAGTCCTGTACCGCATGGCGTACGTCGCCGAGCACGCGTTTGAGTTCGCCGGCCAGATTTTTGCGGTCCTGTTCATCGATGATCCGGTCGCACTCGACCATGATCAGCGACTCCACGCCGCCCTGGCGTTTGGCGCGTTCGGCCGGCACCCGTGCGATCCGCACGGCGAGGTCCTGGTCGCTTCGCTCGACCGCCATCAGTGGATGGACGATCCAGTGTGCGGTGCGTGCGCCCCGGTTGACCGCCATCGTGACGGAGTCGACCAGGAAGGGCATGTCGTCGTGCACGATCTGGATCACCGTATGGTCGCTGACGTAACCGTCCTCGGCCAGTGTGGGGTTGAACACCCGGATGCGGGCAGTGTCGGGTGCGCGGGTGGCCTCGAGCAGACGCCAATGTGCATTGGCAATCGCGTACAGCTTGGCGGGGCCGCGTGCGGAGATCTCGTCGGGGTCGGCGTTGTCGAAATAGGCGAGCACAAATTCGGCGAGGCGCGAGCCGGCCTGGCCGCCGTGGGCCTGGGTGTACGCGATCAATTCCGCCAGGACACTGCTTTTCATATGGACTCCGGGTTGTTGTTCAGCCAAGGCCCGCAGGTTGGCTGGGCCTGTTGGTGCGGGGGATTCTAGGATTGCCGTGTCCCATCATGCACCATTGCAGTGCCGATCGCATGGCGTTATGCCGCAGTTGCATCAGGGTCCCGGTTTGCGGCATTGCCGCCGGACCGCGGGCCTCAGCCCGTCAGACCCGCCATGTTGATGAACGATGACGGAGACGGAAAGTCGGCCTTCATCCAACCATATTTGAGCGCCAGTGCATCCATGACCGGCACAGGCAGCGTTTCTATTGTGTCGGCGTCGGCGTCGGCATCGGCTTGGTCCGCCAGCAGGCTCGCCAGATGTGCGATACCGGCAAGCGGCGCGATCGGGCTCTCGATCAGGGGGTTCGAGGCCAGCAGCAGGCCATGCACGATGGCGCTCGGGAAATGCCACCGACGTGCCAATTCGGCCGTCACCTCCGCTTCGTCGAACCCGGTCAGCGCGCGTTCGCGCGCCCAGCGTTCACCGGGTGCACAAGGCAACTGCTCAATCTGTGCCACCTGATCAGGACAGGCTTGCGCGATGATGAGTTCTCCCAGGCGCAACATCAGTCCGACCAGCCAGGCGTTCTGGCTGTCTACGTCGTGGGTGTCCGACAGCCCCTGGCCCAACCACTGCGCATAACCCGCGCAGTCCATGCTGTAGCGCCAGAAATCGGTGCTGTCGATACCCTCGGGCATCGAGAAAGCGTTGTGCAGGCAGGCCGACAAAGCCAGTGTGCGAATCTTCGAAACGCCCACCAGCTGCAAGGCATGGTTCAGGTTCGCCACCTTGCCGGACAGGCCGAACGCCGCACTGTTGGCCAGGGCCAGCAACTTGGCGGTCAGCGTCGGGTCTTGCGCAATCAGCTCATGGATTCGGGTCAGCGAGGTTTTCTGGTCGTCAAGCGTGTGGATCAGTGCCAGTCCGACCTCCGGCATGACCGGCAGCGAGACCGATTTGAACAAGTCGTTGATATCCGCCATGGCGGGCTGCTCCTGTTTAAATAGGTAGCTGTCTGTGTTGCGGGCGAGCCGCACCGGGATTGTTGCATTCTGCCGCATTCGCAGCTTGCGCACAGTGTTGCCACAATAGCGCTTTATCGCCAATCTGTCCGAGTCCCATGGCATCTGCCTATCGAACCCCGCGTGCACCGGCGTCGCCGCTCACGTGTATTCATCCCGACTGTGCGGCTGTGCACGCGCCACCGATGTCGGATAAGTGCGTGCGTTGCATGGTTGCGCCAGTCGAGGTGAAGTGATGGATACAAGCATGGAACCCGGAACCTGCTTGACCAAGACCGACAAGGGTCGACAGGAAATCGCCCGGCGCACCGGCGCCTTGTCGGCCGTGCAGCGGCGTCTGCTGATCCTGGTGGATGGTCAAAAGACTGTGAATGACCTCGGCGCCTACGTGCGGGTGGGTGAACTCGACGACGCGTTGCAGCATCTGATGGCGCTGGAACTGGTCGCCCCGGACGGTGTCGATGTTCTGCTCGAACCGGCCGTGGCCGAAGGATTTTCCAACCCGGTGCCGTTTGAACCGCCACGCGCTGCCACCGATCTCCATGCCTTTGCGCTGGTTCGTGCCGAGGCTGAACGATTCGTGCATAACCGGCTGGGATCAGCCGGCGATCCGATCTGTGAAGCCATCGTGCGCTGTCGCAACCCGCAGGAACTGCGGGCGATGCTGCGCGGTGTCGAGGTGTTCGTCGGGCAACGACTGGATAGCGCGACGACGCAGGCGTTCGCGCGTCACTTCGGCAGCCTGTTGCTGTAGCGGCGACCGCCGCGCCGCTGGTGTTGCGGTCGTGGGGCAGGGTAGGCGGTGGTATTCTGGTCGGCCTCACGCCACGCCCGAAGCCACCGGACGTGGCCGCCACCACAGGACACAGTGCAGGAGATAGCCGACATGATCCACGTGATTGCCATCATCACCACCCACCCAGGCCAGCGCGAAAAGGTGCTGGAGGCCTTTCGCGCCAATGTGCCTGCTGTGAGGGTCGAGGCTGGCTGCATCGAGTATGCAGCGGCGGTCGACCTGGCGGACGGTCCCGCATTTCAATCAACATGCGGGCCGGACTGCTTCATGGTGATCGAGAAATGGGAAAGCCTGGACGCGCTCATGGCGCATGCGGCCGCGCCGCACATGCAGGCGTATGGCGCGAAGACCCGGGACATGGTGGCGAACCGGGCCATCCATGTCTTGCAGCCGGTCTGAGATGGTCCATGCCGCCATCTACCAGTACAAACTGGATGCAGATGTTTTTGCTCGGCAGAACAACGATGCCGTCGCCTGAACGGCAACGGTCTGGCATGATGGCAGCAACAAACCATCACATGGGAAGGAGTGCGACACCATGGATTTGATGAAGAAACTTTTTGGCGGTAGTTCGCCATCTCCGCTGGAAACGGCCGACCTCGGTACGCTCGGACCGGCCATGGCCCAGCCTCGGGTGGCGGCACAGGCAGAGGCCGATTTCGCAGCCCAGGTCGATATCCGGCGTGAGTTGTTGCGGGTGCGTACGCGCAATACCCTGCGCCTGTCGGGTATCCCCGAGTCATGGATCGAGGCCCAGGTGCTTTTAGAGCCGGTGGGCGGACGAACTTTCATGCACCTGCGACTGGTCGTGCGGCATTGGGACCCGCGGCTCATGCGGTACGCAATTGCCTTCCAGCACAAGCTGATGGATGAGATCGAACGCATCGATCCACAAGCTGCGCAATGGCTGCTGAGCATTGTCTGGGCGTTTCCCCCGGAGCTCGAGTCCCCCGACCCTGAGTTGCCGCAGCCTTCCGCCTGGCTCGACTTGGAGGCCAAGCCCAGTGGCCACGACGAACTTGAGTCCGATCTGGCGCGCCTGTATGCCGTGCGCGATGCCGATCTGTCCCACCCGGGCGCCATCAAGGGCTAACGCGACAGCTGTTTTGCCAGACAGGAGGCCGTGCCATGAACCAGACTGAGGCTGCAAATCTGCGCTGTGTCGCGCTGGTAGGTCATGGTGGGGCGGGCAAGACCACCCTGGTCGAGGCGCTGCTGCACGCCGGCGGCGCCATCGCCTCCCGCGGGTCGATCGAAAAAGGCAACACCGTTTGCGATTTCGATGCGCAGGAAAAGGAGTGGGGCCACTCGCTGCAGGCGGCCTTCGCCGGCGTGCCATCCCAGGGCGCGTTCATCCACCTGATCGACACACCCGGCTCCCCTGACTTTGCGGGTCAGGCGATCGGTGCGCTGGCGGGGGTCGACACGGCGCTGGTGGTGGTCAGCGCCGTGACCGGTATCGAGACGGTGACCGAACAGATGATGCATCTGGCGCAGGCGCGTGGCCTGTGCCGCATGATCGTCATCAACAAGATCGACGTTGACAATATCGACCTGGCGCAGCGCGTGACCGAGCTGCGCGCGCGTTTCGGTCGTGCCTGCATGGTGCTGGACCTGCCGACGCAAGGAGGCCGCGAAGTGGTTGATCTGCTTGACCATGCCACGGGCGAGAGTGACTTCGATTCGGTCGCCACGGCGCACCGTGCGCTGATTGACCAGATCGTCGAAGAAGACGATTCCTTGCTGGCAAGGTACCTGGATGATGGCGCCGATCCGTCACCAAACGAGTTGCATGCGCCATTCGAAAAAGCCCTGCGCGACGGCCACCTGATCCCGATCCTGTTCGTGTCGGCCCGCACCGGTGCCGGTATCGGGCAACTACTCGACGTGCTGGCCAAACTGGCACCCAACCCCCTGGAGGGCAACCCGCCGCCGTTCTACCGCCAGGCGCCGGAGTCATCGGCGGCGCATCCGTTCCAGGCGGTTCCCGATGCGGATTTTCATGTGCTGGCCCATGTGTTCAAGGTGATCAGCGATCCGTTCATCGGCAAGCTCGGTGTGTTCCGGGTGCACCAGGGAACGGTGCGGCGCGATGCGCAGCTGTTCGTCGGCGATGGGCGCAAGCCGTTCAAGGTGCACCACCTTTATCGATTGCAGGGCAAGGACCATGTCGAGGTCGATGCACTGGGGCCGGGCGAGATCGGCGCGGTGGCCAAGGTCGAGGAGATCGTGTTCGACTGCGTGCTGCACGATTCGCATGACGAGGACCATATTCACCTGCAGCCGATGGAGTTTCCGATGCCGATGCACGGCCTGGCGGTGCAAACGGTGCGCAAGGCCGACGAGCAGCGGCTGTTCGAGGTGCTGCAGCGTTTCACGGTGGAGGATCCCTGCTTCAAGGTGGAGCGCCATCCGCACAGCAACGAGACCGTCATCCGCGGCCTGGGCGAGTTGCACCTGCGCTCCAAACTGGCGCGTATGGCCCAGCAATACAAGCTCGATCTGAGCACCCGTCCGCCGCGCATCGCCTACCGCGAGACCATTTTTGCATCGGCGCAAGGCCATTGCCGGCACAAGAAGCAAAGTGGCGGTGCCGGCCAGTTCGGCGAGGTGACGCTGCGCGTTGAGCCGCTGGCGCGTGGCGCTGGATTCGAGTTCGTCGACGCGGTCAAGGGTGGGGCGATTCCCGGCGTCTTCATACCGGCCGTGGAAAAAGGCGTGCGCCTGGCGCTCGACGATGGCGTGATCGCCGGCTTTGCGTTGCAGGACATCCGCGTGACTGTGCTCGACGGCAAGCACCATGCGGTCGACAGCAAGGAGGTGGCCTTCGTGGCAGCAGGCCGCAAGGCCACGATCGCGGCGGTGCGCGATGCCGGCCCTGCCGTGCTCGAACCGGTCATGGACATGGCCGTGGTGTCGGCACTGAACACCGTGGGCGATGTCACTGGCGACCTGGCCGGCAAGCGCGGGCAGGTCACCGGAACCGAGGCCCGCGGAGCCGACCGCATGCTCGTGCGCGCCCTGGTGCCGCTGGCTGAACTCGACGATTACCCGTCCCGCCTCAAGTCCATCACCGCTGGGATGGGCAGCTCCACCATGGGCT